>Ga0181612_101737_pt1 | contig 17108 bp, 10 predicted proteins | sample HoacroProtozoa21_FD_119630 | JGI IMG/M metagenome (GOLD analysis project Ga0181612, IMG submission 119630) | Hoatzin crop microbial communities from Cojedes, Venezuel. Combined Assembly of Gp0051906, Gp0051904, Gp0051908
TGAAAAAAAAAAACCCAAACTTCCATTACATCTCTCAAATGGACTATTTTATAAATGAACAATTGTCACAAAATTCAGAAGGTAAATAATTTCTGTGATATTAAGAAGAACTAGTAACATGTAAGATGATTTTTGTTGCTGTAAAGGTTATACTATTGTACCAATGACTTAGAAGGGAAAACAGAGAGAGGAAAAATTCAGATAATAATTTAAAGCTGTGAAATTATTAATGGACTGTTGTCTTCTCAACTGCATTGGGATAAGAAGGGAGAGATCCAATTACTGTTGAATCTACTGATAATCATATCAATGTTATTGAAGATATTTTCTTAATTTTTAATTCTTATTGTTCTTTTAGATTATGTTGTTTATGACAATATTTATGGTTATTTAACAACAATATTAATCAAATATTAATTGCATTTCCAATTGTTATAAGACTGCGAACTTGCAAATTTAGGAGCTTCAGGTTGGGATGCACTTGCATTCAATTTCTCCTCTCACTTCTCCCACTACTTATTTTCCCCTCTTCTCTATTGTTTTGCTTTTATGCTCTGATATTCATCAGACTTTTGATCAATTTTCTCACCTTTTCAATCATTGTTCTGAGATAAATCTCTTGTGTAGATTTTGCATGGAGAATACTGGCTTCTGTAAAATTTGCTGTCCCTGATAAATGCCATATGCTTCAATATGAACAAAACCACTGTTTGAGCCCCAGAGATAAGAGAATCCAGGTCAAGTAGAAGAAATGGCAGGCTTATGGGCTTTTCATGAACTAGAGTCTTCGGATTTCTGTTACTTTTGGGGAGGCTGACAGAGTTGAGCAGTCAGCTGCAGGTGAGAAAGGAGCGAAGGATTGGATAAATTTTCCTAGACAAACAAAGGAAAACAGACTAACACAAAGAATCGTCACTCCTCATGTGCAGTGGTGTCTTATAATGGGGAAGCACCCATTTGGATAGCTCACCTTGCTTGCAAGGATGGACCGCCTTTGTGCTGTCAGTAGGAGTGGGGCTCCTCTGTCCCTTCTGTGCTTCCAAAAACTCCATGGGGTCTTTTGCCACATGCCTGAGATTCAAGAGCCCTGTTCTTGGCAGAATCCCTCACTGGGAGCTGTTTTTCTTCTTGATCTATATTATTCTCAGAGTTTCTGATCTGAGTAAGTCTTTTACATCTGTGATAACTGCTATAAATATTTTAGTTTCCTATATGCAGGAAATAGTGATAGCTATTATCTCAGAATAAAAGCAGTATCTTGAGCTTGTTCAGAAAATAATGATTAGCTTAGAAAGACATTCCTGTTAGTCTGTGGTATCCATCTGCCAAAATATGTAAGCTTTTAAGGCTATCTATAGCATTTCCTTTTCCTCCACAGAATAGAGGTAAAAACAGAGACAGCAAAGCAAATTATGTACAGAATATACTTTTGAGAATGTCAGTATTTTTAAATTCCTCAGAGGAGGGGATGGCAGTACTGCACATTCAATCAAGTCATCTTTGTTTTCTCCCACTTTAATCCAGCCTGAAGACATGGGAGTTACCAGTGGGTTAATGCTTTCCAAAAACTACAGGCTAAAATAACAACAGTTGGGAAGAAATTCCACTTTGTCAAGTGAAAAATGTTATCCAATATTGTTTGTTATTAAAATCAGTGCATAATTCAGTCTTTTTCCTTTTATTTCTTTTTATGAAAAGAAGAAAAAAATCTTTTAAGCCTAATTTGTTTCCACAATCCACATCTGCACACTTGGAGTACATTCTTCCTCATAATAGCAGCTGATGAGACAACTGATGTTTACTCTAAACAGGGCTAGAAATTTTAAAAGAAATGTAGATGATTTTTTTCCCCTTACCCTAAATTTCACATCCTCAAGAAGGCTGTTAAGTAATTCTTTGCCTAAAGCAATAGCTACTCAACATGAAGAAAGTGTGAAAGTTGTATTTATAATCAAGAGATAAGTGTGCAGGAATGGGTAGTTTGGATACGGATGAAGAATGGCCCAGACCCTTGAAATTTATTGAAGGCCTCACTGCAGATTGAAAAGCTTATCTTTCCTTACCTCCTCTATCTTTCTGGTATGCCTTTGCTTTCCAGCCTCTCTTTTGCATCCACCCTAATGCAATTTCTCAGAATATCTGCTTTTCAAATGTACTTTGACTCTTACTAAGACAGCATCTTTTTTTTGTGTTAAGGACCCAGGGGCCACATCAACCAGAAGTTCCACTCTGTGGGGTTCCCTCTCTTCTGTCTTTAGTGGAATATAGCTCAGGCCAATAGCATGGAAAAGACATTTTTTTTTTGTAATTATGGCCTGCTCTTTCACATAATAGGTGGCAGGCAGTGTAAAAGTATGGTGTACGCAAAAACAACAGCATCAATTCCACTTTAGTTTTTGAGTGCTTGTTGGGACCATTCTCAAATTTTCACTGGCCAGCCACAGATATTCACCTATTCACCTATTTTTTAAAGCCTCTTTGAAACACCTGTACCCATTTTGGTTGTACTGTAAATACAGGGAACTGAAGATGTTTGTGGGGTTTTTTCCCCTTAAATTGTCGTAGTTATGGAAATCAGCATTTTTATCTTTCTGAGAAGTCAGAAAAGAAACAGTATAGTAACTTGCTGTTCCTCCTGGTGCCAGGTGAGAAATGAATCTGCTGTCTGCTTAAATCTGTTTGAGGAGATTCTTATCCATCCATAGTTTCATCTGCGTACTGCATAATAAAGTAGAGAAGGATTCCCAACACTGCTGCTGAAGGTGGAAGAAGGAGCACGCGCATCACATTTCCCACTCTGGTTGATTACACTGTAAGGCAGGGTAGGACCTACAACTTTCACATCAAGTTGTCATACTCCTTTTCATTAATAAATCCAAGGAGAGCTAGGATGGTCTGGTGATGTGCCATGTAGCCAGAGAACCCAAAAGAAAGAAAGGCTTTTGAGTATAGCAGTCACCTGAGAGGGAAAAACAGGAATTAAAAGCACAGGACCAGAGGAAGGGACTCTGCCAGCTGAGAGTCACCTAACCTTTATGAACTGAAAGCGTGAAAGTCTGATTGATCCTGTGAAAAATACGTTTCTGACATAATAATCACGCAGTGTTCACTGACTATACGGTGGAAATTCTGAAATGTTCAAGGGGTTTTGATCTCTGAAACTCTTAACAGAGTTTCATGAGAAAAGTCAAAGCAATTCCAGTCAGCCAGGGTATACTCTGATTTAGATAGTTTAGTGTGTTTATACAAGCTGAGCAGGTACGTTTTCCACCATTCACTGTTGAACCTCTTGGAAACAATTCATATTGCTTGGTGTTCTCCTGGAGATGAGTTTGTTGGAGGACTGACCTTTTGCTTAATCTTCTCTAGTTTGCTTTGGTGGTTTCCATTCTGTTAGGCACATTTTGCACCTGCTATGCCTTTGTTGCCACTTCCCTGGTGTGAATCTTGAAGTTATAATGGCTTTGGGACAGAGGTGAATGCTGTTCCTGTGAATGTTCATTCCACTGAAGATTGTATTCTCTTCAGGATAAAAATATTTTTTTAAAAAAATACTTTAATCCTTAATTTATGCAGTGGAGAGTGAAAAGAAGCTGGTGATTTTTACTATTACTATTTAAAATTACATTTTTTATAATATACATGTAAAAGTGATTTTTTTTAGAAATTTTCAAAATAGAGTTTGAACTGACTCACAGAATGCATGGCATCCATTTTTGTGTAAAACAATTTCTAAAAATAGCCATCTTATCCTGGAAAAACTGCTTGGCTAAATATTTAACTGAACTGTAAGAACTGCTACGAACAGATTTATTCCACATGCACCCCACCCCCCACAAACAGTGAGGTTAAAATTTTTGTATTAAATCATGAGGGGAGAAACTGAAAAAAAAAAAATAGTAACACTTTAATTGTTAAAAGCTCCCATGCCTTTCCAGGTAGCACAATTTTGGTTATGGAGATTTAACAAATTTAAACTGGAGAGACGTCCAAGTTCAGTAAATCAGAAAAAGCTTTGTCGTGTTGGATTTCATGTTTAGATGGGGTTTCTTTCAGTTGTATTTGAAAAATATTGTATTTATTTTCCTTTATTTGTCTTTCCCTTCCTTTACTGTTTTATTTAATTTCACATTGCAGCCTGCACAGCATATTAACTTCAGCAAAAAGAGAGTGAGAGATTTTGTTGTCAGTGACTTTTCGTTTGGCATTTTCATTTAGTATAACTCACCAGGAGGTTCATGTTTCTTTCACAAAATTACTTGAAAAGGTTAGACAATTCAGCCATTGAAATAGTGACTTTAAAACCTCAAAACATTTCAAATCCTTTTCTTAAGAAAGGAAACAAGTGGATTTTATGACATTTTCATTGAATCCCACAATTACTTGTCAATAGAATGATATTCAACAGTGACTATTGTAAAGAAATCCAACATTTTAACACAAATCTTTTTCTTTTTTCTTTGTCTCTAGTACTTGCAGACAACTTCTTTGTAAAGTACATTTAATTTTACTTTAAGAAGCCAGAAAGATGTTGGTAAAAGCTGTGGAAGAGGTTCTTCAAAGAACAGAGGGACAAATAAAATTTTAATCATCCAAGTGATATGTAATTAGAACTAACTGACATTTCAACAGCAGCCATGGGGAAATGTAGCTCTCCATTTTTATGAAGGAATATACTAACTAAATAACACAAAATAACATCATGTTCAGAGAATGTTTATTATTATTTTGCATACTGACTGATCTAATAAAAATCCTGTAAGAGTATTCTTAATATTTTGCAAACCTTAAAAATTTATATATTGATATTTATTTTATGTTTAATTATATTCTCTCTGTTCTAATATTGATTAGTTATGCTAGTTGAAGAGAAGCCCATATCTTCTGTTGTTTATATCCCTAAAAGGAAAGAAGATTTATGTGTTTGGGTGTTATGTCTTCATTTAATGAAGGTAGAATTAAGAGACCTGGTGCTACCAAACCTTCTGGCCTAATTTTCCCCTTCTGCTTCCCTCCCTCCCTTTTTTGTGACCAAAAGCAATTCAGCTACAGAAGAAAAACACCCACAGCAGTAACACTGCCTATCCACCTCTCCAATCTTGCCACATTATAACTTTTCCCTGGCCCTTAATTTGCTGATGCAGTTGTGTCAATCCTTGCTACTGCTCCAAAGGGGTGGGTGAAATATCATTCCTTCTTCTCGCCCAGGGAAGGGAAGGCTACATGATAATTTGATTATAAAATACATTCTTTGCATCCTAGAAGAAAGAAGCTGTTTGCATGAATTTTTTTGTCATTCCTTGATTAGATGGGCTTCCAAGCAGTCACATTTGGTGAAAAACAGATAAAGTTGTGCTAAGAAACGGGATGTAATTATTCTATGCTCCAGCTTGCCAGGGACTATGAATACACCTTTTTTTTGCAGAGTCTCTGCTTTGAGTGACTTTCAATGTACAGCAGAAAATCAGTATTTGTTTAAATAGATGTGATCTAGATGTATATACATAGAGCTGGAACCCTTTGCAGAGAGAGCTCAGCTTTATTTGGATGCTACCGAACAAGGTAGTGGGAGTTTTCTGAATGGAGGCTCCCCATTTCCACAACAGATGATTTCAAGCATTCCATGCTTTATGGACTTTGCCTCCAAATAATTAGGACATTAATCATTATCTTGATTATCCTGCCTTTTCTTCCATTGCTAGTACATATTAGATTATATATTCTTTAAGATTTGATTTTTAGCAGTTACTGGTTCACAGCATAACATATGCGTTTTGAGGATAAGAACTCTAAAAGCTTTTCTAATTGCCTATGTGTAAGAGGAAAAAAAAATCTTTTGATTTTGGCTATTATCTTAACTCTTCTATGTTGAAAGCATCAGTGAAAAATCGTTTGACATATTCTTCCCTATAAAGAGTCTATAAATAGGGGATGTTCGCCTTCTCAGGCTTGCAGATATGTGCCATGTCTGCTGATTTTCTACTAGGGCACAAAACGTTTCCGAACTGGAAGCCATTAATATGGCATTGTATTGGTGCAATGGAAGTCCAGTGCAAAGGTGGGCTTTATTAGTGCTAGCACTGCTGTCTGCTGATGTGGCGAAGTGGCTTCTTGGCTCATACATTTGTACAATGGCATATCAGCAAAAACCATAAAGTGATGCTCACCAACAGTCTCACTTCTATGACAAATGTAGTAGAGCATGAGACAGCAATGATGTATTTTTCTACTTTGTCTTGTGTTTTCATGTATTTATTTGAAAGTGGGGTTCTGGGGTGTGTGTGATTTTAGGATGTAGCTTCATGAATAAATGGTAAATCTGGAACGTGGAACTGCTGAACTTAATCAGCTGTTTATAGATGAGGTATTATAACTCATATTTTTCTTTTAAACGTGATAATTTTTGAAGTGTGTGTACATATAAACTCTCCCACCAGACTTCTTTTCATTTAGCAACTACGTATATGTCGAGCTAAGCACAATATGCTTAAATTAAAATAAAAGTAACGTGAATGCTTTTCAGCAATTCTCTTTCATTGTCATCTATTTTCAAATACTGTGTTGTTTTACATTTGTCATTGTATGCTTACTATGTTCAGCATTTACCTTTTACCCAGAACTTTACTGGCTAAGACTTCCAAGAATTGCTTTTTTGCCTAGAAGTGAAATTGGAGTTTTATCCAAAAAATCAGCATGTGATCAGGTCATAATCTACTTTTCAAATGGACTACAAAATTACAGTTTCTTCTGATGCTGAGGCTGACAAACAGGAACTGTGTAGAGTTTTGTTGATTGAATTGAACAGATTGTGTGCTGGCACAGGAGGGTGTTCTCAAAGCTTTAATAACAACAGACCTGTTGGGCTAACAGTAGCTTAATTCAGAAAAGAAACTGGCGTGGTGTTTGGGGGGTAATTTTTTGATTCTGTTCATAGCATTCTGTCAACCACCAGGTTAACCCCTGCATCTCAAGAAGCTCAGAAGCATAATAATAGTATTCAATAATTCAATAATCTTTGACGCTTTTGTGCAGTGACCAGCCATGTTAATTGATCCGTGGATGGGTAGAATCTTGTAATAGGACTTGATGTACGTGACTTTTGTTTCTGTTAAGGAACACTAAGAACTGGCCTAGGTTTGTAGCTGATGTCACCCTGTTAGCAGACCAAGTGATAGATGATGTCATCTCATCCCTTTCAGCCTGATTCTTTGATGTGAATATAGCTGGAAATGAGAACATGGAAAAGCAGAAAGGAAATTTTTAAAATATGAGAGCATGCCATTAGAATAGCAATTTGTTGTAAAATTTGGTAAGAATATGCCTGCTTTGCAGTGCTTTCAAGCAGCTGCAACTAAAATAATCAAAAGTTGTTGTGTCAGATAATTTCATGTTAATAAGATGTCTTGTTGCCTTTTCTAAACACAGAGTAGGAAATGGCACAGTAAAGCATCCATGTGTGATACGTGCAGTTTTTAGGACCCTTCACAGTATCTGTCTAAATTATGCTGAATAATTCATGGTAAGATAATTAGTTAATTAGTGTTCCATTCCAGTGGAACTTGTGCTATCTCTGAATTTGATTTTCTGTCTTTTTGCTGTCACATTATATTCTGAAAAAATTACAGTAGAAGTCCTATCTCTTGCATCTAAATTATTTGTCTACAGCATTTTTTGCAGTTCACAAAAAATATTTCATCCATTGTATGTCCTAATTTTGTAAGTGCTTTGTATCTCCCACTGCATCCATAACAAAAATTTTGCATGTGAAATGTGGCAAAATGTGTCCTAACAGCGTAGGATTCACAGTGCTGAGAGTGGTAGCTAAGAGTACAAGCTACTGCGGGAATACAGGGGTATAAACAGCATAAACTGATGTTATTATTCTGTACTCAGTGCTATAAAGGCACCTGAATAGGGCACTCAGCTGGAGCTGATTATGATACCTTAAGCTGCATGCTCTTAAGCTTCCCTGATTTTAAGCAGATTCTAGCATTTACATTTTTCTGAAGAAATTTGATACCCCATATAAACTGTTACCACAGGAGCAGAGCTCAGTTGTTCCTTATTTTTAGGACCAGCAATATAATTTAGCAGGTACACAACAACTTTGTAAGATTCTAAATAAAGCACCATATTTATGGATATGCACAGAATGAAATGAGCACGCATATTTTCATTGCCTCAGTTTTTCCTTTCTGTTCTTCAAGCATGTACTAAAGCCTTCTGTGTTTTGGGTTTTATTGTTATTGTGGATGTTTTCTGGATTACTCCTCTTTCCATTTAGAAACTGAAATTTTTCTCCTCCAAAATTTCAAAATACAGCAATGACTTATTTTTTTTATTCTCTTGCTTTGCTGATTTTTCTTTGGGAAAAATATTTTTTAGAATTAAAGACAAAAATGTAAGACAAAAAAATACTGGTTTACACCACAAAATAGCCAAGTCTTTGTCTGTGAGGACATGCATTTGACTACATGATTACCAAGGTCTAGCAATCCTCTGTTTTCATCTTGAATGTAATCATCACTTGGGAATGTAATCTTCACATTGGGATGGAAAGGGATAACAACAAAGAGGAGAGATAATCTGCAGATTAGAAATGCTTTTTTTTAATTTTAAAATAATACTTAAAGGTATTTTATTGCCACAGATTAAAAATCTCAAAAATAAGGTCTCAAAAAGGTCTCAAAAACCTTTAAAATTAGCTGTCCTTGATGATTTTGAGGTAAACATGATAGGGACTAAGTACGCATGACCGCCACATTGCATTACTGTTTAAAGAAGTGAAAGATCATTGTATAATGAAGAGAATGATGATTTTACATGCTCAGGGTCAAGGTCCACGGTTCAGCATGTCTTGAACTCCTGCCATTGTCATGTCCAGTTTTGTGCTGTTAGGCATGTTTCAGCCGAAGAGTGGCAACCCCAAGCCAACACAAGAAACAAGCTTTTTTGGTGCCTCTCTTTTGCTGCTTTTGTTCCACTGCATAAATAAACAGGGTTGTTCAACATTACAGAAAGGCTATATGTAATCCAGAAATAGTCAGTACTGCTTCACGCTAGAAACTAACGCTAAGCTCTTGAACCTTGCCTCCTAGATATCTGGGAAGTGGTCACATAGTCATACACAGATCCTTTACAAAGTTAATGAGCTGCGGTCTCTGCTCCTCTACTTATGTAAAGTAGAATGGTCTGTATTAAAGCACTAGTAGGTGAAGGCTATCCAGGCTTTGGAAGGAGTAGAGACTGATTGCTCTCCTGACCACTACATCTGAAATACAGGGTGAAAGATGGTGACTTGTAGTAAGGCTCAGCTGTTTCTGTATTCCCTATCTCACTTTGTCGGTAATCCTCTGCCTTGCTTCTTGGTTTGAACAAAAGTCTGTGAATTTGCTATGGAGAAGAAATGATAAAACCCTGTAGGCAAAAAAAGAAAACAAGTTCAGAAAGATGTTTTTTTGCTCTTCAAGGCTACCAGCCCCTCATATACCCAACCAGGAGTCCGTGTGCTTTTAGTAGTATCTGATCAGGCATGAGGGGGATGCAAACTCTTTGCACACAAAGCAATGATGGGAGAAAGATCTCTTCAGGGGACACAGCAGAACAAGGTGTGGGAATTTTATCAGTTCCACAAATCACGCTATGTCTCAAAATAAGAATGGATCTAGGAAACAGAATGTCACATAGATCACAATGTGTAAGATGTGCAGGATTCACATTCCTTTTCTGGGCCTGTGCATTGCCCACCATAACTTGCCGCAGCACAGGTAGAGGCAAGGATTGCATGTGAAGAGAGTTGCTCCCAATAGACAGTTATTTTGGAAGTTCTTGTAAAGAACTATGAGTGTGAGACTATTATTGTCTTTAGCATGTGTGACTAATAACAGGCAAATACGCTATCAGATGAACTACTTCTTTTCCTAATAGTCGTTATATATTTTACATGGTTGTATCATTGGTCAAAAAAAATAAGGTAACTATGGAAACACAGAAACATCACCCACTGTCTTCTTCACTCATTTATTTTTAACACTATTGAATCTAGTGAATGACACTTCACAGGTTGAAAAAGATTTTCCTGAATGTCCTTCCTTCTTGCATGAAAGGTGCAAATGTGATTTGACATAAACATTCAGCCAGATTTGATTTAAAATACTTCTTGCTAAGGATATGTAAGGAACACAAGATATTCCTGCTGCATGAATTTTTTCCCAACCTTTGTGAAAATTCAAGCTCTCTCAAATTTTGTGAACTGAATCAGTACAGGTTGTTTCCTGAAACAAGGAACAGATGGTCGTGGACCTCAGTATGAGAAACACTGGCTTAGCGGTTCTGAGTACTTGAGTACATGCTGTTGCACTCTTACATAGGCAAATCACAATTTCTGAAAGTGCCAACAACTGAAGTTTGTAAGAACTTCTTGATTTCCATACCTTGAGAATTATAGTTGCATACTCACGATCCTAAATACAGATTTAGGAGGTGAATATTAGAAATCAATCTTGTATGTCTTTGCCTGCTGCTTTGTCTAAAATTGAAACATATTCAATGAGGAAAAGTGTCCATCTTTTCATCGGGCTGTGTAAGTTCATGCTGTTGGTGAAAAGCAGAGGAGTTACTGAAATGCTTTTGTTAGGTTGATATTAGTAAGGGCATGTAAACAGTGATCTATGCCATCAGTAAAAGGGAAGACATAATTTTAAAAAGAGCAAACACTTTACAGCTCTGTCACTGTAACAGTTGAAATTTTCTTTCCTTCTCTCCTTTTTTCCCTACCCTCCCAAATTTTCACAACAGCAGTAAATTTCATTTCCCTGGTAACCTACATGTAATTTGAATGCAGCAGAATTTTTTAAGCCAAAATTGACAGAATGGGGACATCCATTTAGAGGAAAAAAAAAAAGAAGTTATACACCACATCTTTATTTTTTCCCCTCTAAAAACTTTCCACCATTGCTATTTTAAATCAAAGTAGCTGATACTTTGCATATGCATAAGTTCTCAGTATGATTTATTGTAAAAATCATCTTTCTCTAATGAACACACGTTGCAGATCTCAGACCCTTGTGTCAGTTGCATCTGAAGTAGTATCTAGTGAAATCTCTGAAAGCCTCCTGAATTCTGCTGTATGGTTATTTATTTTTAGAAAAACAAACATTTTCCTAGTCCAGATTTCCATACCAGCTTGCAATGCTTCTCATTTTTCAGCTTGCTATTACTTCTGTAACTTCTGAGACTGAGCCCTTGAGGTTCTGTGGAAGAATATATACGGTATCCTAAGTCACAGACCTTATAATGCTGCCAAATCTTCCAGTGCATTGTGGGAAATACAATATCCAATAAATCTTACCAATGGACACAAGAGTAGACCATCTGAGAACTATAATAAATTAATTTGCTTGAAAAAAATTCTGAAATAGACCTAGGAACAGTTTGCACATGAGGAAGTGACTTCTCCCTCAGTCAGAGGAGTTCTAAAACTGCTTACTTTCCAATGCGGATGACCAGTTCAATGGCATTTAGCAGCACTCCTGCACAAGATGAGCCTTCTGGCCTCAGCATAAATCATCATCATATCTCAGTCAACATTTTCCTTCGTCAGTCAACTCTATCTCAGTTCAGCAAAAATACTGAAGAGTGAATATAACGTCTCTTTAAGACAATCTTTCTCCAGAGAAGAGAGGAAGAAAGCAAAATATTGAAAGAAGTTTTAACATAACGCAGTGCACCCGTTCAGGAAAGCATCATTGTTTATTGAGTTTTTGCCTTAATGCCTTTCTAAATTGGGACATAAATTACAAAACGTTTAACCTCTCTATAGAGAATAATGCTGAATTTGTAGTAAAAAAAAAAGAAAAATCTTATGAAGAAATTTTTGCAGGAAAAAATTTACTGCTAAAAAAATAAAATGAGATTATTTAGTGACTGCATTTGAATGTTGGAACATTTACTGGCTTAATTGATCAGTATTTTACTTGTAAAAGCAAAATGTTTTTTTTTTTCAGACTGGAGTACTAAATCATTTTCTACTTTATTCAGTATCACTTTTGTACTCACTAGAGCATTTCAATTACAACAAAGCATTAAACACAGCACTACCAAAGAACAGAAGCATTTTGCTTTCATAATAATTGTAAGCATATACAAAGAGATACACAGAGTTTATCTTAACCACATGAAATGAAACCTAACCAAATTAGTAATTTATTTATCTTTTTTCACTACAGTAATTAAGAATGACTTTTTTTTCCATTTAAACAGGTGCACAGAACATGCTAAACGTTAAGTCCTCTCCTGGAAAGGCGGTTGAAGATTTTTGAGATTCATCTTTCTTTGGCTTTCAAACTGTCTTAGGATAAGACAAAGTTTGTGAGATTTTTTAGGAGCACCTCTAGGCCAGAAGGTAACTAGCCACTGTGATATCTTCTTGAGATGAGTGAGAAATTACTTAAAATCTTATCTTGCACAGCCATGCGAAAGCATCCACAGAGCCTTTCAACTCTCTGACAAGGGGCTTTAATACCAAATTATTTATACTCTTTAAATGCTTTCTCTCAGTGTTTCCCTCTGAAGCTTCTCAATTTATCTAGACCCACAATGAGATCATGTCATCCACATGATCTTCATGATCATAACTACAACAGTTTTTTTGGGATGATTCACTTCTTCACCATTGATTATTTAATAAATAGCAGATCTATTCTACTAGTAATATTTGAGGAATTCCCTTTGGAGGATTACCACTGGCAGTGTAATTATAACCCTCACCTGAGACGTGATGAAACTCACATTAGCATGTGGAACTGTTTAAGAATTTCCTTCCCTGATCTTGACAAGAATGTTCTCCCCCAGGAAAAGACCTGTTTCTAAGGAGAGTTTCACTGAAGCAATTACATTTTGGCAAGGTTTTTTTTCTAGTCGGTCAGTATTTGCTAAATATCAAGAGAAAATTTCTGACAGATTCTGCTCTCCAGGTAAATCAAATTTATGCTTTTTTTCTGTGATGGTATGAATATTTATTTGTCCTTTTGAATGTTTTTTTTTGTTTGCTTACACTCTGTCCTTCATATCTTTTCTCCCAATTCCAGTTTGAAATAGGCAAAAAACCTTCTGCATATTGAGAAAGAATGAGATAAATCCAAAGAAGTGATTTTCCATAGGAATGGCTGAAATTAGATTTCTCAATGAGTTTGTGCATCTAGCGGCAGCTTTGTGGGGAAGCAAAAATAAAATTATATCTAATTATATTGTACAGGACAATATGTGCATGTCCCATTTAATTGCTAGTGAGAATAACCTAATTTATAGAGGAATGAGGAGCAGAATGTAGACGAGGAACAGGATGTCTTTGTCTGGTGACACCAGCGTATCAGACTGATATGTTAATGCGACATATGCTTATTGTGGTTCATTTTACTGAAGCGCTATTAATTTCATTGTGTAACTAGCAGTGAGGAGAAGTGGAAGAGAAATAATAATTAATGTGCTGCCTTCTAGCAATTTTTTTCTTTCTCTTTTGTGAAGAGGATAAACAGAGGTATAGCAATAGAAGTAAAATAAATAATAGTTTGAAGTCAACTGTATATAATTTTGCTCACACATTTCTTTTGTAAAAGCAGAATATTGCAGACCTTGCTTGTCCAAGTCACAGTCTGCCACATGCTCCATTGAGACTTTATTTTTCCCCTGTAGGTTTCCACGAAAACCTTACAGCAGCCATCGTTATTTCCTACTAGCACACAGTAGCTGCTTTGTAGTTTTCTGAGAAATGTTGAGAGAGTGAAAACCTAAAAAAAGCCCAAAAATAATTCAAAGTATTAGATCTTCATTTTCATAAAGGGTCTGAGAAACAGCGGAGAGGACAGCACATTGCCAGATTACTCACTGACTGTTAACAGAGAGGTTAGAAGAAACCCTGCAAGAAAGGTTAGAGATCTGTTGTCACTTGACAGTGCTGTGAATTGTCTAATCCCGTAGAAAGCTGAAAGTGTGCGCAGGGTTCTCCACTCTTCTGAAAATGGCATTTGACTGCACATAAAGCAACACACACAGTTGTTTTTTTTTTTAATGATCAGTGAACCCAGCCTTGAAGGAAGCTCAGAAGTCTTTCAGGTATATCAGATGCAAATGTCAAACCTCTTAACAGTTAAAGCCTGTTTCCAGAGGGGGAGCTGGCCCTTGTATGGGATTGAAGGCAAATACCCATGGAAGTTCAAGCTTTTTCTCAAAGACTGAATACTGGAAGGGACTAAGGACAGATTGGTTATGAGTCCCTGCTTCAATATTACTTATGGTAGATAACACTGAAACAATAAAAAAGTGTTTGCTATGAATTGATATTTTGTTAAAAATGAAAAAAAAAAAAAAGCTATTAGAATAGACCGGAATCTAAACCTAGTCAAAGGGTTTAACTATCTTCCAGAAGAGACACCTGAAAGAAAGTGTCAGCCCTGTCTCTGTGTTAGGCCTTGATTAATTCTGAAAAATACACATTTTTTTAATGATTTTAGGACATGAAAAGAATTTATCGGATGTTCTAACACTAATTCTGAGGAAACTTGTGGTCTGAAGAAAATTATTGTTGCATAAAAGTATGAGACTAATCTGGACTTGTAATCATCCACACGTGCTTGTCTTTCAAATGTAAGCCTTAGAAGATAGGAGTTTCTTTTTCTTTTTAGCAGTTGTTCGCTACTGATCAGCAGCACCAATCGGGAACATGGTGAAGGTACAAGAACTACTTCAAAAATTAAATAAGTACTTGTCAAATATTTTGAGCAGCTTTTGTGGAAAGTGCACTAGAACAAGTGAAAAATTGTGACATTACTGAAACTGTTCAGTTTAGTTATTTGATCTCAATTGATAGTGTTTTGGAGATACTTCTACAACATTTCCCCGGGAGTGTTTTAACATGACCTCCAGGACTGTCTGTTGATCTTACTCTTTGTGTTACACTATTCTGAAAATATTTCTTTATGTTACAATTCAGAATGCCTTGCTAAGATAATGACACCTTAATTATATCGAATTATACTTTTCTCATTTTTAATTTCTCTCATGAAATTCAACTTACTTTTACCAGAACCACAGGAAAATAAAGTCACTTCAAAATTGGATAATTTAATTTTATTTCTAACTACTTATTGAGCTTTATCATGCACATTTTATATCAACATGCTTACTTGTCGCAGTGGTCACTAACAATCTAAATAGTCTTAATTTCCCAACTGCTTGGAGGACCTTAATATCAGCCTCCCACAGAAAGAGCTTCAATTAAGTTTTTGGAGGACTTCTTCCTCATGTAATGAGCTAGAGTAAAATGGCTGGCTGACTCCGCAATGGCACTTGACCAGAAAGCAAAAACCACAGAGGCTCAAACATGTCTGAATCAGCCTTTAAAGCAGCAGGTTGCCACATTTCTGGTGATGCCTTTTGCCTGGGGTAGAGCATCCCTCTCCTGTGCTTTGCAGCCATGAGGTCGGTAGCATCTCTTCCTAGACAGATATTCGCTGCTGCAGATTCTTCCAGAAGAGAGCTACCATGGCTAGAGGTAGGGGTAGGCAAGGTCTTTCCTCTGGCTTAGTCTTTTCCCCTGGTAATATAGTGTTTCCTAAGGAACGTCAAAAAAAAAAAAACCAAAAACAAAAATAACAAAAACCCCAGTCTGTTCCACTTCATAAAAATGCTTCTACCAGTGCTTCATTCTGTTTCTAATGTTCTTGTATTTATGAGAAGACACATTACTGAATATACTTGAGGGTGGGGGGAAGTATGCCTTCCATGTAGTGGATGGCATATCTAAATATGCATCTTCTGATCAGTATTCCTAAACTTGGACCCATCTGTTTTTCTAACCAGTTATGCAGTAGAGCATGAAATCTTTAGAAGAATGAGGTGACAAAGATAGAAGAAAGTCATTGTGACTTTACTTCATCTTGTGTCTGAAAAAGCATGCTCCTGCATAAAAAATAAAGTAGGAAAGCTTTAAACATAAAAATATACTTTTTAATCACGTGGCTTGTGCAGTAAATTAAATAGATATACTATTGAAACATATATCTGACTAGTACCCTTAGAGATAATGCTATTCGAAGCTCAACTGCAAGTGAGGCTTTAGACCAATTCATGTTATGTTCAGTGGGAGGAAAAAAGTGTATGGAGAATGTAATACACCAAAACTGAGTGAAATTGGCGGCTATAAATAAGGAAACAGTTATTTCACTTGTCTGGGTGTTATACGGCTAGAAAGATTGCATGGCACATTAAAGGTCATTCACTACATACATTTTGTTCTTAGTTAAATAACAATGACAAAGAAGGAAATTACTTTGGAAAAATGAGATTTTCATAGTAAAGAACCATATCTGATATATAACAGGGAAACTGAAAAAGTATAAAGAGAATAAAGTCTTGGTTGTATGATCTGTGGCTGCTCAGGTTGATTAGAGTTTTCAGCGGCAATCCAGGCTTTAAAATGCTTTTAGCGTCTTGTATCCTGAAAACCTGAATGCTTTTCTTGGCTTGAGGAAACCTGTATAAAAATGAAATCTCTGGTCATTTTCAAATAGAAAATAACATTTGAGAACATGTCTCAATGTTCAGAACGTTACTGGAACTTGCAAAGTAGTTTGAAGTAATTTGAAAGTCAGGGTCATTTTTATGTTTGTGTTTTTTTTACATATTCGTAAAATGGTATGTGCATGTTTTCTGCTATAGTGTGTGCTGGGATGAAAATACACATGAAAATGTATTCTGACAATTGTAGGTGGACTTCACTTTCTGATTTTGTTCCTTCTGAAGTATCTCTTTGGGAATGTTTTTTGTTTTTTTTTTTAAAATAGTCTGTGGACTTGGATATATTTTTCTAGTTTAGGACTCCAATATTTGTGCAGCTTCTGTCATGTCTTATAGCAGAACATGAAGAACAATTGCTGTCATTTGGAAAAAAATAAATGCATATTAGAGGACAGGCACTATTTAAAGAAAGGTCACTTAAGTCTAAATGTAATGCCTTCTTTAAAACATGATAACATTGAACTTCCCCCCCCCCCCCCCCACCCCCCCAACTATTTTTAAATGGCGGTTGTTATACTCCCAATCATAACAAA
>Ga0181612_166680_pt1 | contig 17108 bp, 9 predicted proteins | sample HoacroProtozoa21_FD_119630 | JGI IMG/M metagenome (GOLD analysis project Ga0181612, IMG submission 119630) | Hoatzin crop microbial communities from Cojedes, Venezuel. Combined Assembly of Gp0051906, Gp0051904, Gp0051908
CCCAAGAGTGTGGAAGAATACATTTGCCTGTTCTGCTACAATTAAGGAGAAAGTGTGCAGGTAGTTCTAGGCACCTTTGAGTGGCTTCCTTCTTCTCGCAGCCAGGCGTCTCTGAGAAATATGTAGTAAATAGTCTCTTATGCTGAAGTCAACAACCCTCATGCCACCATTTCCAGTGGGAAAAGTTCCTTTGCAGTGGCCAGCTCATAATATTTGGTTTAAAAAGTACTAGGTCAGCACAAAGCATCTTCACAGAATTAGGCATGTCTGTCAGGGTCAGATTTGAAGGTGAGATTTTGAAGGAAAAAACAGAACAGCAGATGAAGGACAACATAAACTGGTTTAATCTAGATATTCAGTCCCTAATCTTGCAAGCATCTATGGTTTTCCTTAACTCTACGTGAACCTTTGCACAGCATGTTTAGATGCACAGTCCACTATTTTTTTCAAAGTCCTTTGGTTAGGGAGGAAAAAAAGAAAAAAAAAAGCCGGTCTTCTCAGAGTCGTCTACAAGCCATTTATTCATCAGAAATAATTGTGGTCAGGCTTTTAGATGAGAATGCTGGTATTTGTCCTGATGTTCTGTAAATGTTTATACCAAACTTAAATGAATGTAAATACCCCATCTCTGAGCTCTGTGGTAAATCGTTTGTTCTGCACAGAGAGTGTTTGGTGGGGAAGTTATGCTACAACCCATTCCTGCTGAAATAGTTGAGATCGATGGCAACTGGCCATCTAATCCCTGAGCTCAAAAGTAAATACTCTGTTCCACAAGCAAAGCTGAAAAAACCCGAGCCACATTTTGGTCACTTTTGTTCCAGAGAGAAAATAATCTCTGCCAACCCTTTCCCTGACACAACTTATTTATCTCTGCATGCTGCTGAGCTCTGCAACCCAACATATTAAAAGTCAAGTCTAGGCTCTTCCTCTTCCCCCTCCATCTCAGAGCTCCGGTGTTTGCTTGTCTCCCCATGATTTAGCTCATGAGTCAAAGGGATGAGTAGACAGCAAAAGTAGCAGTTTGCTTCAGATGAAATGTTGAACATTCGTTTTCACTGCAGTGAAAACTCCCGTTGATTTCAAAGGGAAGCAGGACTGCAGGCGTGTACTTCCCACCTCTGAAAATCAGAGCTGTCAGATGCAAATTTAAGACTCGCAATAGACAGGTATCAGTTCTGCTAATTAGGTCTCATTTATCTTAACCATTTCACTACTTCATCAGATAGCACAGAGATAAGATGCTATAAAAATATATGACAGATAGTCAAGGTCTAGACTTCTCTAATGTGGCAATTTTTTATATGATGATCTTTCTTTGTATATGCAGATGAACCGCTCTTTTATTAACTTCCCTTTGTAAGCATTTCACATGGAAAAAATCAGATAGGGCTTTGAAAAAAAAAGCTTTCTAAAATGATGAGAATGTATTAGCCCATAATTGCACTGACTGGTAAAAGTTCAGTACAATGCAATAAAACTGCACCATTATCAGGATTTAAACTTACTCTAGGAAATTTTTATTGCTGCTTATATAAAAAATATCTTTAGCTGCACTCTGCGAGGACTTAACAGTGTTGAAGCAGGCAAAGAAATCTGTAGGGCGGAAGGTCCCTTCACACAAAAGTAGGTAGAACAAACATTTAGCTGTTAATATTTATTACTTGAATTACATTAATTTTCATGGGCTGTCATCTGAAGATGAGAACTGGTATGCCAGGTGCTTTCCATAAATCTGCATATGATTTGGTGGACAGAAACGTTAAAGAAGAATGGCCATCAATCCTCACAGAAGCATCTGTGCTACAAACCTAAACAACAGCCTAAGAACATCAATGTGTTTCCTCTGTTAATAGCATGAAGTAGTAATACACAAGAGGTCTACTTAATACAGCAGAGGAAAAGTTCACAAGACTTAATGCCTAGAAACTGAAGCTAGACACCACTCTGACAAGAAACCATCACACATTTTTGGGTTGGAGGCAGATCAAGAATACAAATCACTTGCCTGGACTTTTGTTGAAGTCTTTAGTTCTAAATGGGGAATGTTTCTCACTGTGTTGCTTTGTCTTATTTAAACAGTATCAGAGGAGGTGTATGTCTTCTGTTTTCAGGTAATCAGATTGCCTGTGGTTTTCATGATCCTCTGATGTTCAAACTTTTGGAAATTTCCAGATGGAGAGGCATCCTACAATGAAGACTCCTGACAAGAAACTTCCTCAAGAAACTTACTTCTCTTGGTTCCTTTTGGGGGCTCCCACAATACACTTGCAATCTCAACGGATGTCAAAGGCCCTTCAGGATCTCACAATTCATTAAAGAAAGTTTGCTGTTTTTCAATAATCTAATTCCTTTCCAGACTCTTGGAGAAAGAGATACTCAGTGTGATTTGAAGGTTATCTCATTGAGAATATTTCAGAGAAGGGGAAAAGTATACTTAAAGTGTACATAGTAAACATATTGACTCAGTCTTATTAGTGCTAACAGAACTCCAGTTAACCCATAGTTGTGTCACCAAAAAGAGGCAATATTTGAGGTAAAAAAGCAGAACATATGGGAGTTGCCAGGATGAAAATTAACATCTCGATCTTAACCTAGAAACTTTCTTGTTCTCATGGAAAAGTCTAGTCACAAGTTAAAAAAAAAAAAAACAAAAAAAATGGGCCTAAGCAAAAAACCCAAACAACCCAATTGCCAATTGTCATATGCTTAGTGGGAAAGGAAATACGCAGAATAGCCAAAAATTTAAAGGTCTCTTTTGGTGAACAGGAACTCCCACAAGCAGCCGAATGGTGATGAAACTACTGAGCTACACAATCCCGCTATCAGAACCGCATCTTTTGTTCAAGGCAAATTGCCACAGCTACTCTGTCTGTGTCTCAGGCTGCTGAGCATGACCTTTGCAGGGCTAACAGAAGGCAAAAAAAGGGATTGCGAGGCTTTCAAGCATTTTTGCAATAGAAAAGTACCTACGTCTTACACGGCCCTTTCAATCTTGTCCTTGAACATCGAGATTTCTCCATTTGCATGGGACTATCACTGTCAGCATGAACAGGTCTTTAATCTGATATTGTAACTTTTCTACAAAATGAGGAGGAGAGTTGCAAAAAAAATTTTCTACAAAGACAGGTTTTACAGTTACAATTTAAGAATTGCCAGACTACTTACTGGGTTACTTCATCCTGAGTCTTGGTACTCTGACCATAAATTAAATGCTGTCCTATAGGAGGAGGAATAGCAGGGTGAAGTACCACATTGTTTTTTTTTTAAATTAGTTTGTTAGGTAGTACAACTTGAAACCTGTGATATGCGTTTTGAAAGAAAAATCTAAATTGTTTTATTAATGTTTATAATTTGTTCTGTAGTGTTTTAATCACTAATAGAGGTTTTACTGGTGAATGGACTATTACGATATTGATATCACAACTATTATTAATATTGATCCATTAGAGAATTTAAAACTTCATTTTTTAATAACAATCAGAGACTGTAGCTCATAATTCCTTCTGGAGATTTGGAACATCTGGCAGGCTTCATAAGTTTTCGCTTACAGGAGTCATACGGTTCCATAAGAATTTCAGTTTTTATGACAGTCAGGCTTTAGACCTTTGGACTGCAGAAAGAGAAATTTTTACCGTATATACTCAAATACAAGAAAATAAGAGAAAATGCTTAAATATAGGAAAGTACTCTCAATTTACTCTTTCCTATTTTTAAATCTTGTGATTTTGTGGATCACCTCATGATTTAAAGAATTAAGTGACTTATGAAGACTGAAAGAGTGAAAAAATAAAATTTCAACAGCAAAGAAAGACCCTCTTAGATATTCATGAACTAAGTCATGCTTTTTAACCGTGCTTTGTAGACTATCTTTATTAAAATTATGATGATTAATGATTAATTGACCCAAATCAGAAAAATGTAACAAAAAAACCCAGAATTTCCCACACTTTTTCTTCCTCTTCTTCTTTCTTGACATGTATGTCTTTAACTGTGAAGCTATTATTTTCTTTGTCTGACAATCTCTGACTTATATTGGAAATATATTTGAATAGCCTATGCCTGTTTCTTTGAGATTGCATTAAGCTATTGACGACAGTTAAATCAGAATGCATTTTTAAACTGAAATACAGAGCATGTCAGAACAGAAACAGAAGTGTCTTAGGTGTTTGAATAGTTTATCAAGATGATATTTTATCAGCATTAGGGATATTATAAATATATTTATATTGCAGGAAAATAAATTCTAAGGCATTTAACACAAAAGATACATTATATTGATTTCTACCAATCCCTCAGAAATTCCATTCAGTAATATTTTTGTCCTGTGGTTCTAAAACAATAAAAGTTGTGAGGAGATAAGAGTACTGCAGTTTTAATTGCCCCTTCCGAAAGGGAAACTATTCTGCAAAGCCCTTTACCTGATCGTTGTCTGAATGCTTCCAAAGCAGAAGCCTGTACTGAAATATTAACACATCCTGAAACTGTGTTATCTTCATCTTATTAGAGAAGAGCTAGGCAGATGTGGTACAGAAACCCTTTCCCTATGCTTTGTTCTTACACACTGACTAAATTATATCATCCATTTTTGTCTGACCACAGATAACCAAAGAACAAAGCTGCAGCAGGACATCTGGGAGAATTTTAATTTGCTTATTTTTCTCTCCACCTTATTCTTCCTTTCCCAACAGTTGCTCTCCCAGAAACCAAACCTTGTCTCTGTGGCTTCAACAGGCTCAGAAATTAGTGGGACCTGGAGGCCAGGATCCACTGGGTACATCTCTACCATTGTAAAACATTCCCTTCCTGGTCCTGGTGTCCTCAGTGTCCATATTTCATTAAAGTTATTTTGCTCTTGGCTGCTGAGGGTGACAGAGCACTGGCATAGGCTGTCCAGAGGGCTTGTGGAGTCTCCTTCTCTGGAAATATTCAAAACCCACCCGCATGCGGTCCTGTGAAGCCTGCTCTAGGTGACCCTGCTTTGGCAGGGGGGTTGGACTAGATGATCTCCAGAGGTCCTTTCCTGCCCCTACGATTCTGTAATTCTGTGAGTTAGGGCCCATGCCAAATGCCTGTAAACAAACAGATGTAGTATGGAGAACAAGGAAGAGTAATCAAAAGTCTAAGCAAAGCTACAGAGCTGTAACATCACTGGGGCTGTGGAGACACAGTGGGACAGCTCTGTAAACTGGAGTGCTGCAGTGAATGGATAGAGGCAGGAAGGCAAGGAGGAGGTCGTGCTTTATGTCAAGGAGTAGCTCAAATGTAAAAAACGTTGCCTTGAAGCCAGAGTCAAATCAGTAGAGAACTAGTGGGTAGGAGTTAAGGATCAGAAGACAGACTAGCATAGGTGATGTAACAGGTGTCTGCTAGAGACCGTCTGATGAAGAAGAGGAGGTGGATGAAGCCTTCTTTAGACAGCTGGAGAAACCCTCATAGTCACAGGCCCTGGGACTCATGGGAGGCTTTAATCACCTCAGTATCTGTTGGAAGGGCACTACAGCTGGCACAAACGATCCAGGAGACTGCCAGAATGTCTTGACAATTTCTGATACGGGTGATCAATCTACGGACTAGAGAAGGTGCTCTCTTGGACCTGCTACTGGTAAACAAGGAAGAAAGAATGAATGATGTCAAGGGTAGGCTTGGCTGCCACGACCATGAGACTAGAGTTTAAGCTCCTGAGAGGTATAAGCAAGAGAAACAGCACAATTACAACCCTGGACTTCAGAAGAGCAGATATTGGTGTATTCGGGAACCTATTTGGTACAATCCCATGTGAAATTGTCCAGGAGGAAAAGAGGTTAGGAGACCTGGTTGATTTTCAAAGAGAGCATCCTTAGAGCAGAAGCTTTAATTTTACATAGCTGAAGCAACGGACTTAGTTCCAAATCTGTTATGTGAAATTTGGTGGATGCTATTTTATTAGCAACTGTATGCAGAATGGGATATTAAGAATCATTTATTTACAGAAATTCTGGGCTAAAGTGCTCTCTTTCTGCATGGATGAGATGAAAATTGATGGAGGATGCAAAAAGATCTGTTTCCAAAACTGTGCTAATGTTCAAGTAAAACTGAATCTCTTTTATCGTATCCCAGGTAAGCTATTCCTTTATCACAGTTCAAAGACTTCTCCTAGTGATATTAGGGAAATTAATTCTTCCTTTCATTGTTGTACTCATCATGTAGTATAATATGTGTCCTACTTCATACTTAAATTTCTTGAGATCATACCAAACCATCTGAAAACATGTAAATTCAACAGCACAAATGGAAGTCTTCATGTAGTTAATACGCTGGCTACTAAACCAGCATTTTTCATAGAAGCAAAACAGTCTAAACAGCCACGGACACATACTAAGCTTAGGAACTGTTTGTCTTTTACATTTAAAAAATAGATCTGGTTTACATTATTTATTATCTGATTTTTATTTTAACAAGCCCTCCTTCTTCCTTATTTTTTTGTTTTGTTTTGGTTTGGTTTGATGCTGCTATTTTGGGATGTTTTTGGCTTCTTAGGATCCAATGATTCAATCTTTAGTGTGAGAAAGGTGTATTCTTACAATGAATAACAATTCCAGTTCTAATACTCTCCTTCAAAGTCTTTATTTACAATTATTTTGAAGACAACAGCATTTATTTCTGCAATTCAATTCCTACAGTTTAAATATCTTCACAGGCTAAAGAGGATACCGGCACTTTCTCTCTTGAAAGATTTTACTGTAGGATAGAACAAGACACTTTTATACCTGACTATCTGGGAAAAGCATCTATGTAAAAGAATTTAACACATTTCTACAACTGAGGTACACTAGTCCCAAGCAGTCATCACCTCTAACTTCATTTTCCCTTTGATAAAAAAGTTCATTAGTAAACCCAAAGATATTAGAAACTAGCACCCCATTACTGCTTTTTTTCCCCTACTTTTGCAATCTGAGAGAGCAGACATAACAGCCCAGACAGAACACTGTGCCAGACATCTGGTATTTCACTTACGCAAAGCTAAGCAAGCTACCTTCTCATTACCCAGTACAGAAGTTCGAATACATACTCATGATAAGGAGTGGGATATTAGATGGTATATTTTGTTCTTGTAAAGTCTTTTACTCAGTATCAGTTGATATTCTCCACCCCTTTCCTCAATAATTGGGGGCCACTATGTCTTTTAAGAATAAGCCAGTTCCAAGGCTGAAGTTCTGCACAGGTTGTTTAACAATACATTGAAGCTCTGTAAGCCTTTGCTGACCTAAGGCCTAAGACCTGACATACAGGATGTTTCATACAGCATGAAATCATGCCTAATGCTTAAAATCTGTTCCACCTACACTGAAGTATCTATTGCAAGCAAAAGTAGCCTTTCGGAAAATGCCAACAGCAAATTACATCTGTATTAAAACTAGAATTATACAAATCCATAACACAGGCAAGAAAAACATGCCTCAGAAGATTTGTGATCCCGAAAATTGTGCCAGATTTTCTAAGGTTCACAAGCATATAAGAATGCTTGAGCGGTACATAAATGGAAAAGAATATATTTAAAAAAAAACCTACAACAAAAAACTCACTGAAACTGTGTCATATCCATGTTCATTATTTTAAAACATTAGTGAGTATTTTGACTTTATTGTAATTTTTCATGATAAATACATCTCCTGGCAATCTTCCCGCCACTCTCACTTGTTATCTAATCTTTATGTATCTTTCCTGATCATGCAACCAGTCACAAGTGGTCTGTAAAATTGCTACTGCCAAAACCAATGGTATTTGAATGCTCCGGAGTATCTCTATATATCTTTTCAACTATATATCTGACTTTACAGTCTGCCTCTGAACACTACTTGCTATGTTACCTTACAGAAAGTCAGGACAAGGCTTCTCGACAGAGGTAATACCTTTTATGAAACCAGCAAATATAGCTGGAAAAATCAGACAAGCTTCAGGAACTCTAATTCTTCCTCAGGTCTAAAATTGATTCAGACTTCAAACCTAGGAACCTACTGCAAATCACAGGTTAGTAGAGGTTTAGAGAAATAAGGTTAGCAGAGGTCTGGAGAGATATGTATTCCTTAGATCATCGCCTCTGAAAGAAAAGATACTTCATATACCTATGATTGTTAGAAAAGCGACAGGGGGAGAACAGAAGAGAGACAGAAAGAGAAATGGAGAAATGACAAGTAGTTATCTCTTGGGGGAAAGAGAGAAGTAGTTCATAAACTGTGGAACACAAAGAGATTACTGGGTTTGGGATTTGGTGAGGACTATGACTATGTGTTACAAACCCATTATCTTTACTGACGTTATGGAGTTTGGTATCCAGTAGAGTTATGAATTTTAATTCCAAGGTTTAGTTTTGTAAGGAGTTTTGGTTGCTTTGGGAATCAAGACTGAGAGATCAGAGATTGAACTCTTCTGAGAAATTTCCTGCTCTAGAAGTTGAGTGCTTTTTATTCTTCACTGATTATCTGTCAGGATACATTCCTGTGGATAGTGATGGCTTAGTTTTACCTCTGTAGTTTCTCTGAGATTACTTGGTTCACAAAATGAAGGATATTGGATTCCTAGAAGTACAGGTAAAGAAATGTGACAGTTGTGTTGCAAATGGTATTTACTGTCATCTTGTTACAGTGGCAAGTTTATGTATCTCACACAGGAATGTCCTGGGTTTTTTCAGTGTACTTAGGACTGCAAGGATTGATTTCTGATGGTGAATTGGGAATGGAAGCTGCTTGGAAGCAGTGATGCAGTTTATGTAGAGAGGAATTTATGCAGCCCAATCATTATTTTTTACAGTCGTTTTACAATTAGGTATATTACGCAACTTTCTACACAGTTACATAATTTCATTATACTTGGGAACACAGCAACCAATCAAAATAATTGCATATAAGAAATACAGAAAGGGTTTGTTTCATGCAAGTGTGAGATTACCTTTGTTGTTGATGATGTAGTTTTCAGTCTTCTGAAAAGTTATCAAAATCAGGTGAATGACAAGGCTATTTTTAGAATGAAAAGCCTGGGTATTTGTTACAGTAGGTATGTAAATATTTGATCTAAATGGCTAAATAAAACCATTTAAACAGTCATTCAGCCATTGATTATTATTAGGAATAGATAATTCATAAACTTTAACAAAACCTCATTTATAACTTGCCATCTTTTCTAAATCACAGTCTCTGCAAAAGAAATAGCAGTTGATTGCAGAAAAAAAAAAATCAAACCACCATATAACACCAAATACAAAAGACCTTCCAAGCCATAACTCCCCTAGGGCTATATTTTGTTAAAACAGACCTTTTCTGCTAGGATATAGATAAAAAAGTCACCTATCAGAAATACAGACTAATTTTTACTAAAAGACACACTGTTGCGTGAAAAGTATAAAAAATTAAAGAAACTTTTAGAAGTTTCTTTATAAACCATTAAATTTCACATTTGCCATTTTCAGACCAAACTGAAACATTTATTTAAAGGATAGGTCAGTAATACTATCTGTTGTAAATATTGCTGACATTTTATATTAAAGAATTTGTTATCATTTGTTGAAAACTAAATTTAGACCTTAGGGATGAATTTGTAGTCTATCTAGGATAGACATTATAGAAACAAAACAATTAAATGCTATATGAGAAGAAAGTAAAGGAAATACATAGGTGAGTGCAGACACGTGTAAAATACCTCTGAAAACTGCTTCTGACCACAGCTATAAAATTGTTCTTTGCAACAGGGATCTGGCATTGGGGGCAGATTAGCCTGTCTGAAGAATGTGTCTCTTATGATCCCTGTGAAAATCCCTGTGAATTCAGTCAGCATATAAGCCCTTCGTGCTCAGCAGATACTTTTAAGAGCTTAACAGAGAGAACTGCTGAAGCTCATGGGACATCCTTAACAGAGTGACTGAGCCCATATCAGCCTAAAGCTAAGCATTGAAGTTTACCATAACAATTGTTCTTGGTCTGTGGAGATGGAAATAAAACATAAAAATAGTCTTGAAATAATTTCCTTGCCTGCACACAGGAAGCAATGCCAGACTGTGGAAAGATAAGCATTGATTAGGACACAAAAAGAATGCTACAGATGTCTGAACAGAAGAATCTAATGTTATTTTAGATTCTGTGAGGCGGTGCTATTCAGATGCTTTTGATGTTCAGCTACCATTTCAGAAGAACATGTCTCCTGCAGATCCTGTATTGTATCTGCCAGTCTCATGCAGCTATGTCAGATACTGAAGAAAGCCTAAAAGGGCATGTTTAGATACCTGAAACTCTCCCAGAATCTGATAAAAACAGAAATCAGAAGAATGGAGAAGAAATTTTAGAAATGGGAGGAGAGGCACACAAATACAAATTTTTGAAATTGTAGTCAGCTATTTCAGAGTGCACTAAGAACAGACAAGGAGTTGGAGTGCAGGAAGAAACAGTGGGAAACTGGAGAGGTGAATTGGGAAACTGGGCAAAGGACAGAAAGCTACTGGTGCAGAATAAAAAAACCCTGAAAATAGTGGGGAGAATAAGTTCCATATTTCATTAAGATTCTGGGGAGAAAGGTTGTGTTTAGGAACCCGTAAGAAAAAAAAAAAGGAAAAAATGAGAACCAAGAACATGTTGAGCAGCACGCAACACAGAGGGTAGCTAAGGAGCCTGAGGTTAACAAGACGGCTAAGACACAAGGAGTCAAAGGTCTGAATTGAAGGGCAAATTTAGGAATCAGGCAGCATTATGTAGGGGAGTTTCACAGTGGAATTTCAAACAGTGGGAAAGAGACTGACAATGCAAATTATGTGTTGAGAGACGTGAGTTGAGGAGAGAGAAATCTGAGAGAATACAAAGTGTCAAGCCTAGAGGAGCTACGAAGAAGGGTCTGAGGTACACAGACCTGCCTCCCTCTTTGACCTGGACTTGAGCACAGGTGTTCCTGAGCCTTAACATTTCTCTGCTGTACAAAATCATATGCAAAATACATTCTTATGGAATATAAAACACTGGTCTTCTGACAGAGGTATCCTTACAGGACAATAAATATACTACTGCTCTCAATTTCTCCATTAGCTAATGTAGCAGACCTCAAGATTGCAGCCCTGTCGATAAACCGTAACGTTGATCCAGATCAGGCCAATGGCCCAAGCCCAGTCATTCTTTAGGAGTGCTCAAAAACAGATACCTAAGGAGAAGCATAGAAGCAGGATTAAAAGGCATAAAAATCTTCCTGGAATAATTTTTCTGGCTTTCCCAGTTTGCAGTCCAGTGACTTCCTGATCTGCAGATAATGTATTTACATTTAATAGCCTTCTGGATTCCATGAACTTGTCCAAATATCCCTTGAGCTTATGTAAGGTATTAGCACTCACAAAATTGTCAAATCCAGAAGTTCCACAACTGAATTTCACTACTAAAGAATAATCAGCTCCAATTGTTTTTCTTGCATCTTTCATCTACTACTTTTTTATCTGCTTTTCGCTAATTCTTGTTCTGGAAGAGGCAGTGAAGAGTCCATACTTATCCACTATCTCCGTGCCATTTGTGAGTTTATACAACTCTGTCCCATCTACTCTCAGTTGTTTTGTTTTCAGCCTGTAGAGCTGTCCAGTATTTCCTTGTACAGAGGCCATTCCATGTCTTTGATTATCTGGGTCCTTCTTTGAAGATTTTCTAGCTCTACTTTTTCATTTGTCATTAGACTGGGGACTGATCTGGCCACAGCAGTCAGAATGCTGGTGAACGATGGGTTTATCAATGGCATAATAGTATTTTCTGGTTTGTTCCTTGCTTATTTCTTAAAAATTGCTAGCAGTCTATTTATTTTCTGGACCACCACTGAGCACAATGATGAACCTTTCATAAAATATCCATATTATATCCAGAAGACCTAGTTCCTGAAAGAAAATAATAGTCAGAGTTCATAATTTATATTTAACTGCTTTTTTTCATGAGCCAATTCAAATTTATTTGTATTGAGAAGACATTGAAATGGCATGGGAAGTTTACTCAGTGTAAAAGCTCCTTCCATAACCCTTCATAGTTTACTCTTGTCTTTGCCATCTTGAATATTATAGTATCACTAGAAAATTTACTCACATTATCCATCAGTCTCTTCTTCCAAATCATTTAAACAAATCATGAAAAACAGAGGTCACAGCAGGAACTGTGTGATTGCTATCAAACACAACTTTCTTAAGTCGATTATCCTATAGTATATTCTTATGAAGGGTAGGCTTCTTTCCTTACTTTTTTTTTGTGTTTTTACAAAGCTGTTTTGGAGTGCTCAGTCAAGAAAAGAGGCAGGCACATTCATCGCAGTGAGTTCCAGCATGGCCCCATGGCTAAAATGCACCTATGGGATTTCCAAATTTCCATTACTAGTTGAAAACTCTAAATCCAAGTGACACAAAAATACCATCACATTGCTTCTAGTTGGCCTTGCTTATTTGATTTTTTTTTTTTAAATTCTGAACACATTGTATTACCATTGACTAAAGGTAGCAGGAAATGGCCGGGTCAGGTGCTGGGAGTGTCAGGGGCTCCCTGCATGGGTGATGACAGGGTCCGGCAGCCAGGGACCATCCCACTGCCCCAGCCAGGAGCAGGGCAGCAGAGGGGCAGCGGGACAGCCCCAGCCCCGGGCACTGGGCACCTCCCTGGGGATGAGGCCAGGTGGAGGCCGGGCTGGGATATGGGCCCATGAGTGGGCCTGTCTCAGTGGGGCCCATGGCTGAGCAGGGTAGGGCCGTGGGAAGCTGGAGACCGGCCCTGCTTTGGGATGACTGGGGCAGGGGCTGACAGCCCCATGGGGCTGAAATGGGGTCCTGGGCTGTGGGCAGCATGGAAAGAGCCCTGGAGGGCTGGGCAGGCACAATCAGGGCTGACAGTGCTCTCAGGGCCGTGACACTAAGCATCTGAAGGGAGCTGTGAGGCACAATGGCGTTTGCGGAATAGATGCTAGAGGCAAGTGAGATTGTTTTAGAGAATATAAGAAAGCGTAAGATGTCTAAGTTTTGGCAACAGAATCACTCCTGCATATTTAATGTCTGGTCTCCTCCCCAAGCACAGCAACTCCTGTGCCAAAGGATTAAAATGGTTTCTGTCCAGGAGACACGTCCTATATGTATACCCCGTTCTAAGCACACTGCTAAAACTGATTCCTTTCTTCACCTGGAATAAACGCAAGAATTACCTTTCGAAGATAAGTTTTTTTAAAAAAAAAAAATTATTCATGCTATGGAGAAAATATTCTCAACTTGTTCATATCAAACTCAGCACTCTTCATATGTTTAAGGCCCAGTCCAGTGATGATTCTTTCTGTCTTTATAATTTCAACAGTTAGCTCTAAGCTGTTTTGATTGTAAAGAGTTAAATGTTGATTTCTATTTAAAGGGAGACTTCCACATATTCCTTGTGTTCAAAAATGGCAGACATACTAAAATTAGAGTATTAGCACAAAAAATTATTATCCACAAACTAAATTTCAAAATGACTTGAAATAAAATATTAGCGGCAGGAAGCATTAGGCAATTTTAGACATGGTAGTCATTGCTACTTCTGCACTCATTAATTCCCAGTTTTGGATTCCAAAGAATTTAACAACTTCTCATGTTTTTTAAATTTTGATAAAATCTAGCCAATGTCAGTAATGAAGATATTCTACTCAGTCCTGAAGACATTTCAGAACTTTTTCACTGCATCTGTAGCACAAGAATAAACAGAAGAATCTGGAAACCTCACTTGACAGAACTTCAAAACTTGGTCATTTGTTGCCATAAATTTTGTTTCAGTCATTTTTAACTGAACTTACTTTAGCTTACCAAGAAATATAGCTGTTCTTAAAGGGTATATCTCTGAAAAGTATTTGTTAAAATAAAGCATTTTTTACCCACTGAAATTAAGAAGCAGAACTGGTATAGATGCCTTCTGATTAGAATTGCTGTTCATATTTTCAAACCGTTTACCTATCCCTGTCATAAAAATAAGGAAGATAAATGCATGTCCCTAGAACTGAATACAGAGATCAAAACATAGAACCCAGCTGAAATAATATCCTCATTTTTCTCCAATGATTAATATTTTTTAATTTTTCAGTTGTAATTATTCCTTATATATTTTTGGAGCCAATTCTACTCTCTACAATTTTACCCTGATTTTTAAAGTTAAAAGTGTTTTCATTGATGTTATTGCACAGCACATTTTATATAAATATATATACATATGTTTATATTCAGAATAATGAATGAAACATTAAATTATTAAGAAGTTTTATCTGAAAAATTCTGTTTCAACAGCTAAAACAGAAAAACAAAGGAAAATTCTTTGGTCAAAATACTTCATCTATTGAAAAGCATTTCAAACCAAGATACTAGAGGTGCGTTTTCTAAAGATGTATTGAATGGAGCAGGATGGCTGAGATGTACAATCACACCACAAGACAGCATATTTGTAGGTACATTTCTGGCACATTCTTAATGACTCAAATTTCATTATTTTGCATGGGTCAACAGTAGAAGAGATACAAAATCAGTTCCTTCATTCCATAGAAGAATATGTCTGCATGGAACTACTCTGCTAGGTTTTGAAATGAAAAAGTACCACCTTGCAAAAAATAGACAGATAAAGTACATACTTTTGAGAGCTCTTTATAAGGAAACAGGAATAGGTAAGGAAAAGCCAAAACTGAATTAGACATTTAAACCTCTTCTCAGAGGTGTTGAAAGATACGCCTCATGTCTACCATCAGAATAGTCTAATATTGGTACCAAATCACAATCACTCTTCAGGAAAAGAAAATATTTAATTATGAACCCTTCAGGTAAACAGGATATGCCATCTTTTTGTGCTTGAGTTAGTAAACCCACAGTTTGATAGCCAGTATCTAAGGGAAGAATGTATATAGTTGTGTGGTACTTAAACATCTACAAAACTCACAAATATGTTGAAAAGGTCAGTAAGTTTCCCCATGCCAGAGCCCACAAAAAGTAATTATCTGCCTCAACAGTTGTTGTCCTACTTTTTTTGACTTCTAAATTATGGAGGATCACCAAGATTCTATATGCTATTTTAATAGAACTTAATTAACACTTTTGCTGTATGTTCTCAACCATCTGTTATACACTGATTTATGGATGAATCAATACTTTTAAGCTGGGGCCTAAATGGCATTCTACAGAACAGAGATCATAGGTATATGAAATGAGCTGTAAAGAATGCTGAAGAATGTTCTTACTGGAGTGGCTGTCAAGTTATTTCTAATTAAATAAATTCAGTAAAATGTTCCCCTATATCCCAAATCAAATGTGCAGGTTAGAAGACTGGTCCACTGTGTTAATTATCTCATTATTTCAGGGCCCAACAGCTAAACATAATGAGATGAAACCAAGTATGTAAAAATTTTTTCTAGATGTTATTTAAAAAATTGCTAGTATTAAGGTCAAACTACTTCCAAGGAGATTTTTTAAGATTAGGTGGCATTCACAGCTCTTCCATAGACAATAGTCATGCAACAGTAAAGACACAAATCTAGTCTCTTAAACCTAATAGGTTTTCTTCATCTCTCCTCTCTGAAATGGATGAGAATTTGCTAGCAAAAGAAACAAAAGTACCTGTAACTTTTACCAAAATAAATTACATTGCACACATATGATGTTATATTTTGTACAATAATTCCTTCTAAGACAGATGAAGCAGTCTTTCAAGATTTTATCTATACAGCAAAAGCTCTGCTGACTGTTAAACAAGATGATGAGATTTTCAGTATGTAAAAACACATTGCTAGGTAAATATTTCTTGCTGATTAAATGGTTTCTTATAAATTAAATTCAGATTCCAAAAGTTCTGTTTTATTTCTTTCCATTAAATGTAATATTGTACTGGGGTTTATTGGCTATTGTTAAATGGTTGCTGAAGCTTAATCTAAAATGAGATAATCGTGCCATCAGAGGATAAAATAATGATATGCAGTATAAGTGTGGCACTATAAAGAACAGAAAAGAGCAACTGAGTGTCAAATTAAGACCTCTAAAACTGTATCCAAGATAACAGCATACCATCTGAACTAGTATAGTGTTTTCTAGCCATTACCAAGGCATCTACATAAACCAGCAAAAAATATTAATTAAGTATTAGGAGAAAATATTATAGTGTAAATAATAATTAATCACATCTGATATCTATGTTTTACATAAACAGAAATGACTAATATTGTGTGGTTCAGGAAAAACATTATATTTAACTGGAAGATTTGGAGGTTTATTTTTTCAAAGTAGAAATAGAATATCATAGACATTTATATCCAATAAATTATTATTATCACAAAAAAGAAGCATGGATTAAAAAAGCCAAGTTCACAAAAAATAAAGTTTCTGGTGTGGATACTAAAAGGTAAAAAAATATACCTATAGCAGTAACAAATACAAAAATGAAACTACAGGAAATCTGAATAACTTTAATGGTAAAAGTGTTACAGCCTGACATTCAGATATTTTTTAAATGTGCAAAGCTGTTTACATTACATAAATATTAAAAGGGCTTCTATCCAGACCACTTTAGTTAAAGCTGAAAAGCACACAAGGAAAAGTACTGTTCAGTGAAATACTGAAGCTAACCACAACTAATAAGCCATGAACATCTAACTCTTCCCCCTTACCCTCACTCCTTCCCACATCAGTCATTTTGGAGCCTGATTTTTATCCATAGTAGTAGTACTTACGGAGGAGGGGAATCTTACATTGCAAAATTCACCTAAATGATTTCTTGCTAAACCATTTAGGTTTTGGAGGTCAAACCCAACAACATAGATTGCAGAACAGTAGTTTGATAAGCTTGAAGCCACACATGTCATTTACCAAGTGGCCTTGACCCAGAACCATGTTATATAACTTTTTTTCAGATATATCCTATACCTCCATCCAGGTTTTTATATAAATTGGACTCATGGTTCATATGTTGTAGCGTTGAGCTGCATGTATGGCATTGATTCCCGTACTTCTTAGGGGCTAGCATTGCTTTACACAATTACTCCTTGTCCTATCACAACAGGCCCTGCTGAAAAGATTGTCCCCATCTTTCCTATAGGCCCCATTTAAGTACTGAAAGGCTGCAACAAGGTCTCCCCGGAGCCTTCTCTTCTCC
>Ga0181612_182795_pt1 | contig 17108 bp, 17 predicted proteins | sample HoacroProtozoa21_FD_119630 | JGI IMG/M metagenome (GOLD analysis project Ga0181612, IMG submission 119630) | Hoatzin crop microbial communities from Cojedes, Venezuel. Combined Assembly of Gp0051906, Gp0051904, Gp0051908
GCGGGCATCACATGTGATAGCCCTTACATTTCTCCCTCGCCCCTACATTCATTTTATCGTGGGTTCTGTGTTTTGTGGTGCGTTCGATGCGATAGAGGGTGGGGAAGTGGGGTGTTGATTTCTCAAAAAATGGGTGGTTTTGGTGAAAAATCGGGGGAAAACAGGCCGTTTTTATTAATTATTGTTAAGTGGGCAAATTTTTTTGTCAAAAAATTATGCTCAATAACATATTTGGCTATATCTTTGCATCGGTTTTCATGGTATTAGTTTTTAAGATTATGAAATCCTTTCATGTCGTGAGACACAAAGATTTTCATTTTGTTTAAGGTTTATGTTAATGGTATTAGAAGGTTAATTAGTTAAGCAATCCCCTGACGATGAGTCTGGGGCTTGTTTTTTTATGGCGTGTGTGGTGGCTAGGGAAGTGATGTGACACAACGAGGCGCACCTATGGGGTGGCACATAGGTGGAGTGCTGGGGCTGCGTGGATGGTTGCAGCGATTAGGATGGCATAAATCGGGTGGGGTCTTCCTTGTCCTCAGCGGGCTCGGTGGAATCAGCGGGTGTGGTGGGTTGCTGGTCGTCGGTGGTGGGCTTGTGGCTGCGCGCCTTGTGCCGATATTCTATGCGATTCCACTCCTCGCGCACGTGCTTGCGTCCTTCCTCAAAGGTATCGTCCACAGCCTTCTCGATGCGCTGGTTGAACTTGAATGGCAGCATCGAGAGGATGGCGCTGGCTAGCGACAGTGCGGTGAGGGCAAAGCAGGTCTTGTAGCCGATGCCCAGTCCAATGATTTTGAATCCCTCGCCCAGGTCGTTGTCGGGCTTGACCTCGGGGGCGTGTTGCAGAGCTATGTCGTGAAAATTGCCCGTCTCGACCAAGAAGCCTAGTGTGGCGATGATGCAAGCGATGGTGGCTAGTGTCCACCATTTGCCCTTGAGGCAGTTGGTGGCGATGGCTGCAAACACGGTGAGAAATGGTAGCAGGGCAAATAGGGTGTTGGTGACTGTGAAGTTTTGTGAGATGGTGCCAGCGGTGAACTCAAATCCTGTGAGGCTGCCTTGGAACGAGATGTCGTAGAACGACAAGAACACATAGCAGATGAGCGCTAGCACGAGCAATATGTTGGTGATAGGTTTCATGTAGATACAAATGGATGTGTGTGCACCCTCGGACCACAAGGGCCAAGTATGCAGTTTGCAAAGGTAGTGAATATCGCCCAAATGAGGGGAAATTGCAACAAGTTTTTACAAAAGTTCACATCTGTTGATAGGTGGGCGGTGCCCCGTTATAGAAAAACCTTCAATCTCACATCCACCATAATGCTGCCCCTCTGTCAAGAATTAGTTTTTCAGGCATGCTAGAGGTATCACTTTTACACCATCGGGGCGAGTGTATGCCATCTTACCGCCAGTCAGGATGATGAGCAGGTCGGGCACGGGGATGGGCACCTGCGTCTCTTGCTCATTGTGCTCGATAATAAGACGTTTGAGCTTGGTGAGATGACTGGCACCTTCTTCAATTTCCCTGCTGCCTAGCTTGCATTCAATGAGCGCATACCGTCCATCCTCCAGATGCAACACAACGTCTGCCTCCAGCCCATATCGGTCGTGGTAATACGACACATGGCTGTTCACGTCTGCCGTGTAGGCCTTGAGGTCGCGAATACACATTTGCTCAAAAATGAAGCCGAAAGTCTTTAATTGCACCATCAGCGATTCGGGCGACATGCCTAGTAGCGCAACAGCGATGGATGGGTCGCAAAAGCTGCGTTTCACTCCGCTGCGAATCGCCGTTTTGCTCCTGATGGCAGGGCACCACGCGTCAATATCCTGTATGACAAATAGTTTTCTCAACACACCAACGTAGTCGTCAAAGGTATCCATCGAGCACGACACCTCGCCCGACGAGGTGACATCACCCAGCAGTGTCGTCTTTTTTGCCAGCGTAGAGATGTTACGCGCGTAGGAACGCAATATCATATTGGCAATTTTCTCGTCACGCTGCTTGCCATCGATGCGCGACACGTCCTCGCTGCAAACCGAGCGCACATAGTTGCTGGCTATCAGTAGTTTGGCTTTAGGGGTGCGGGCAAACAACGATGCGGGCCACCCGCCACGACAAGCGGCAAAAACTAGGTCCTCAATGCTCATCCTAGACGTTTTCCCATCGATGTCAAGGTTAGCGTTGTTGAATAGCTCGTGCAGTGAGACCTCGCCAGTCGATTCGCGCGACTCCCACAGGCTCATCGGCAGCATGCTCATCGATGCTATTCGCCCTGTTCCTGAATGATTTATCTTTGATTTATCAACCGTGTTCGAGCCCGTCAGGATGAACAGTCCTGGCACTTGGCGGTCGTCCACCCTAGTGCGAACAGCATCCCACAGCACGGGTGCGTCTTGCCACTCGTCTATCAATCGGGGCGTGTCACCATTTAGCAACAACGATGGCTTGGATGCCGCCGTGGCGAGGTATTCCTCGCGCATATCCACGTCTTGCATCTTGATGACGCTGCGTGCAACTTGACTGGCGGTTGTCGTCTTGCCGCACCACTTGGGACCCTCAATCAGCACTGCACCGAAGGCATCAAGATAATCCAGCAGCAACTGGTCAGCCGTTCTTTTGTAATATTCCATTGTCAAGCAATCGTTTAGTTTCGGCACAAAGGTACAACAACTATTTCAAATATGTAGCATCGATCGGCATTTTTGTGGTATTTCAATCGGTGTTTTTGTGGTGTTTTGATCGGCATTCTTGTGATAAGGTGTGAACAAGTTTGTAGTTGAGGACCGCGTAGATGCGGTGCCCTCAGCTAGGTGGTGGGGGTGACCTAGCTGGTGGTGTCGTCTTGCATCTGCTCGAGGCGCAATATCTCGTCGCGATATTGTGCAGCCTCTAGGAAGTCCATTTGCTTGGCGGCTTGTAGCATGCGCTCTTTGAGGTGCTGTATGGCGGCTTGTCGCTCGTCTTTGCTCATATAGGCTACCACAGGGTCGGCAGCTACGCCAGCAGCGCGGTCAAACTCTTGCGTGCCGTTGGGTGGCGTGCGAGGTGTGGTGACTTGGCTGTGTCGGCCAGGCTTGGTGGGGTGGTGCATATCGGTCTCTTGTCCGATGATGGCTGTGCGTGCCTTGACGATGGCGGCAGGCGTGATGCCGTGTTGCTCGTTGTATTGCAGTTGCAAGTTGCGTCGGCGGTCGGTCTCGTCGATGGTGCGTTGCATCGAGTCGGTGATGTTGTCGGCATACATAATCACCATGCCGTTGAGGTTGCGTGCAGCGCGGCCCGCCGTTTGGGTGAGTGAGCGGTGGCTGCGCAAAAATCCCTCTTTGTCGGCATCTAGTATGGCCACTAGCGACACTTCGGGCAGGTCGAGACCCTCGCGCAACAGGTTCACGCCCACTAGCACATCGAGGGCTCCTGCGCGCAGGTTGTCGATAATCTCGATGCGCTCCATGGTATCGACATCGCTGTGCATGTAGGCACAACGTATGCCCAGTCGCTTGAGGTAGTCGCTGAGCTCTTCGGCCATGCGCTTGGTCAGCGTGGTGACTAGTGTGCGCTCGTGGTGCTCGATGCGTTGCTGTATCTGCTCGATGAGGTCGTCGATTTGTCCCAACGAGGGTTTCACCACTATCAGCGGGTCGAGCAAGCCAGTGGGCCTGATGAGTTGCTCGGTGACCACACCCTCACACTTGGCTAGCTCGTAGTCGGCAGGCGTGGCGCTCACATAGATGATTTGATGGGTGAGTGCCTCAAATTCCTCGAACCGCAGTGGGCGGTTGTCGAGGGCTGCCTCGAGGCGAAAGCCATAGTGCACAAGGTTTTGCTTGCGCGACAGGTCACCGCCATACATGGCTCTAATCTGTGGCACGGTGACGTGACTCTCGTCGATGATGGTGAGGTAGTCGTTGGGGAAATAGTCGAGCAGGCAGAAGGGTCGCATGCCAGGCTTGCGACCGTCGAAATATCGTGAGTAGTTCTCGATGCCTGAGCAATAGCCCACCTCGCGTATCATCTCCATGTCGTAGGTGACCCGCTCGTTGAGCCGCTTGGCCTCGGCAAAGTGGTTCTCGCGGGCAAAGGCTGCCACTTGTTGCTCGCGGTCGAGGTCGATTTGCCCCAAGGCGTTTTGCATGCGCTCTTTGGTGGTGACAAAGATGTTGGCAGGGAATATCTTGAAGCCTTCAACGTCTTGCTCGGGTAGTTGTGTGGCGGGGTCGAGTATCTGCATGCGCTCGATGTCGTTGCCCCAAAAGATGACGCGCAACATGATGTCCTCGTCGCTGAGGTGGATGTCCACCGTGTCGCCCTTGACGCGAAAGGTGCCCATCGTCATGTCGCTACTCTCGCAGCGCGAGTAGAGGGCATCGACGAGGCGCCGCAGCAGGGTGTCGCGGTCAATGTGGTCGCCCACGCGTATCTCGATGGCTCCAGCGGCAATATCCTCAGGGTTGCCCATGCCATAGAGGCACGACACGCTTGACACCACCACGATGTCGCGTCGCCCCGAGAGCAAGGCGGTGACGGTGGCTAGTCGCAGGCGCTCAATCTCGTCGTTGATGGCGAGGTCTTTCTCGATATACTTGTCGGTCGAGGGGATATAGGCTTCGGGCTGATAGTAGTCGTAGTAGGAGACGAAGTAGTGCACCGCGTTTTTGGGGAAGAAACTTTTGAACTCGGCATAGAGCTGAGCGGCAAGCGTCTTGTTGTGTGAGAGCACGAGGGTGGGGCGTTGCGTCTGAGCGATGACATTGGCCATGGTGAAGGTCTTGCCCGACCCAGTGACCCCTAGCAAGGTCTGATAGGGGATGCCATCGTCCACCCCTGCCACTAGTTGGGCAATGGCTTGTGGCTGGTCGCCTGTGGGTTGATAGTCGGAGTGCAGTTGATAGTTCATCGCGCGTGGGGTGTACGCTTGTTGGGCGGTTGGGTTTATTGGTCGCTATCGTCGCTGGCGTCGTCGCTGGCTGGATTGACGTTGAAGACATAGGTGGCCAGTGTGGTCTGTGACGTGATGCGGTAGTCCTCCATATTGGCACGCACCAGGTTGACCACACACGTGATGTTGTCGCCATAGCCCGTGTAGGTGGCGCAGTAGTCGCTATAGGCTTGGTTGCAGGCCTCGAGCACAGCCTGGTCGTCGCCTGTGGCATTGGGCTTGGGATAGGCTTTGCGCATAGCGGTTTTGAGGGCGTCGATGGGGCTGTCGTAGCGCGTGGCATCTTGGGTGTTGTCATTGACCAGAAATTCCTCTTCTACACTGATGTAGTAGTCGATGGTCTTCACGGGGTCGTCGTCGCTGCAGGCCGTTAGGCACAGTGTGCAGCCCACCAGCCACGCCAATGCAACCAGTTGCCATAGGGAGATATTGCGGAGTCGTTTCATAGTAGCTAATGATTTGGGTTGTGAATATTGCAGCAGCAAATATACTCAAAAGAACTCGTTGACGGAATTAAAATGAGGGTCAAAAATCTAAGAAAGAAAACACATGTATCACTCAAAATTTCATAAATCAATGATTAATAATCGATTAAATAAAAATAGCTATGCGAAAATTAGTGTTAAGGAGCCGTTGAAAGAGAGACAAAATACCCATTGTTTGCAAAAAATGGGGACTCTACACCAATGTGCGATAACAGCTTTGATATAAAAAAGACATGGAAATTTCGGGAAAAAGTGTATCTTTGGGGGGAATTATTCACCAATAACTAGAAAACAATGAAAGCAATAAAAATTGTACTCTTGTTACTTTTGTTAGTAGGCTGCATAAGGAACGATTTAGCAAATGGCACGGCAAAATCAATGGAATCAACTGTAGATGATGGCGTTCAATATTATTCGAGTCTTTATTACGACTATGATGCTAAAAATCAAGTAGCGTATGTAACAAAGAAACCATCAGGTAAGCAATATAAAGGAAATATAGAAATTCCATCAATGACTCAATATGAAGGCCAAACATATAAAGTCATTGGTATTCGACATGGAGCTTTCGCTGGTTGTACAGAGATGACTTCGGTGGAGATTCCTAATAGTGTGACGGAAATCGGCGAGGGGGCTTTCAAGGGTTGCACGGGATTGATTTCGGTGACTATTGGCAACAGTGTGACGGAAATCGGAAGGTTTGCTTTCGAGGACTGCACGGGACTCACTTCAGTGACCATTCCCGACAGCGTGACGAAAGTCGGTGTGAGGGCTTTCTATGGCTGCAAGGACTTGACTTCAGTGACTATCGGCAATAGTGTGACGGAAATCGAACAAAGTGCTTTCAATGAGTGTACGAGATTGAAGTCAGTGACTATCCCCAATAGTGTGACGAAAATCGGTTGGAAGGCTTTCTGGGGCTGCACGGGCTTGACTTCGGTGGAGATTCCCAATAGCGTGACGAAAATCGGTGATTGGGCTTTCGAGTACTGCACGGGTTTGAAATCGGTGGTGATTCCCGATAGTGTGACGGTAATCGGTTGTTATGCTTTCAAAGACTGCTCTGGTTTGAAGTCGGTGACTATTGGCAATAGCGTGACGGTAATCGGTAGTTATGCGTTCAGTGGCTGCAAAGGTTTGAAATCGGTGGAGATTCCTGCTAGTGTGAAAGAAATCGGTAGGGGGGCTTTCGATAACTGCAAAAAACTTAATAAAGTTATTTGCAAAGTGGTTGTGCCACCAAGAGCTGATGAAAAAAGTTTTACAACCTACGAGAAATTATTTGTACCGAAAGCGTCTTTATGGGCTTATCGGAAATATGAAGTGTGGTTGAAGTTTAAGGAGATATTGCCTATTGAGGAGTAGGCTTTATGGCTGAATAAAAAATCCTCCGTGGGGTGTGTTCCTGCGGAGGATGTTTTTTTAGAAGAAGTGGCCTGAGGCGTGTTTTTGGCGAGGTCGCGCAGGCGCTGGGTGGGTGGCTAGATTTGGTCGGGTGGGTGAAAATCGCTATATTTGCAACAACAACTAGCTTAGCAAGTGTGAGATGATACAGCAAATTGAGTTTTCGCTAGCCCCCAAGCGGCGGGGCTTTCACTTGGTGACCAACGAGATAGTGCAGCATCTGCCCGCGCGACTGCCACAGACGGGACTGCTCAACTTGTATGTGAAGCACACGAGTTGTGCGCTGAGCATCAACGAGAATGCCGATGCCACCGTGCGCAGTGATATGGAGCAGATATACAACCGCCTAGTGGTGGAGGGTGACCCCCGTTACGACCACACGCTTGAGGGGCCTGACGATATGCCTGCGCATGCCAAGAGTTCGCTCACGGGTGTGTCGATTAACATCCCTATCACGCGGGGGCGCCTGAATCTAGGCACTTGGCAGGGCATCTATCTGTGTGAGTTTCGCCGTGCAGGTGGGGCTCGTGAGCTTGTTGCCACCATCATCGGGGAGTGAGTCTCACCATCATGAATATGTCGTTAGATATCAATAATTATACACAAAACATTGCAAAACGATTGATTATTATGGATTTCATCACATTGGCCAAAAACAGGTATTCGTGCAAGCGATTTGACTCGCGTCAGATCAGCCAAGCACAACTCGACACCATCCTAGAGGCAGGGCGCTTGGCCCCCACCGCCAAAAATCTGCAAGAGCAACACATCTATGTGGCCCAGTCGGCTGAGGCTCTTGCCACGATTGACCAAATCACGCCGTGCCGCTATGGTGCTCCCACGATGCTCATTGTGGCCTATGACAAGCACAACGTGTACACCTATCCTGGTGGGCAATACCAATCGGGCATCGAGGATGCCGCTATTGTGACCACTCACATGATGCTCGCTGCTAGCAGCGTGGGTGTGGATAGCTGTTGGGTCAATTGCTTTGACCCCGACAAGATGGCTGCCGCCTTTGAGCTGCCCGACAACGAGGCGATACTCGCTTGCCTAGCTCTTGGCTATGCCGCCCCAGAGGCCAAACCACTGCCCAATCACTACAGCCGCAAGCCCCTCGACGAGACCGTCAGCTATTTGTGATCCGATGGGTGGCATAGCCCCCACCGATAGCCCCTGTCGCTCCCGCCACATCTGCAAGAGCTTGTTGTCGGGCCTCATTGGTGCGCTCGGCAAGGGTGGTGTGGCTGGTGAGCAGGCTCTAGGGGCTACAAAAGTGAATAATAGGAGAGAAAGCGATGTGAGTTGTCAAAAAAATGCTAACTTTGCAAGTTGATTATGGAACCACAAAATAGCATCTATCAGCGAGCAGCGCAATGGGGTGTGCCATTTGGGCTCTATCTGGCTGCAACGGGCGTGTCGGGCGTGTTTGTCGATTGCGTGCCGTTGCTATCGATAGTGATGTTGCTGTTGCTAGTGGGTGTGCCTGTGCTCACCTGCTACTATCAGCGGCGCAAGTTTGTCGAGGACCAGGGCTTCAGCGAGTATGCTGCCTTGTGGATGCTGGGCATCATGCTGTTTCTGCTCGGTGGTGTGGTGGCGAGTTTGGTGATGTATGTGGTGCTCGAGTATGTGCGCCCCGACTTTATCTACACTCAGGCCCAAGCTGTGGTCGATGCCTATAGCCAAGTGCCCGCTATGCAGGGCAACGAGGTGATAGAGGCGTTGCGCACGGCCATCGACAAGCATGCGTTGCCCTCACCCATCGAGATGGTGCTCAACACCTTTTGGCTGATATCGTTTGGTGGCTCGATGTTGAGTGCCCTCACGGCCCTAGTGGCGCAGCGTGGGCTCAAGCACAAGGGCTGATGTCGGCGCTATCGGCTAATGGGTGCACGCTAGCGAGTGTGACGCAGGGGAGGGCTTGCAAATGTGGTTTCAGCGAGAGAGACAACAAACATCCGCCCAACAAGCAGATGATAGATATCGAAGAGAAGATAGAAGAGAGAGAAGTAGTAGATATGGACATTTCAGTAGTCGTGCCGTTGTATAACGAAGCCGAGTCGTTGCCCGAGTTGGCGGCGTGGATAGAGCGCGTGATGAGCGAGCATGGGTTTAGCTATGAGGTGCTGTTTATCGACGATGGTAGCACCGATGACTCGTGGCGCGTGATACAGGGCTTGCATGCTAGCAACCCTTGCATCAAGGGGGTGAGTTTTCGTCGCAACTATGGCAAGTCGCCAGCGTTGAACACGGGATTTGCCCGTGCTCAGGGGCAAGTGGTCATCACTATGGATGCCGACTTGCAAGATAGCCCTGACGAGATACCAGAGCTCTATCGCATGATACAAGAGGATGGCTATGACCTGGTGAGCGGTTGGAAGAAGAAGCGCTACGACCCGCTGAGCAAGACCTTGCCCACCAAGCTCTTCAACGCCACCGCTCGCCGCGTGAGTGGCATCCACAATCTGCACGACTTCAATTGCGGGCTCAAGGCCTATCGGCACGAGGTGGTCAAGCACATCGAGGTCTATGGCGACATGCATCGCTATGTGCCCTATTTGGCCAAGATTGCGGGCTTCAACAAGATAGGTGAGAAGGTGGTGCACCACCAAGCGCGCAAGTATGGTACCAGCAAGTTTGGCCTCGACCGCTTTGTCAATGGCTATCTCGACTTGCTCACGCTGTGGTTCCAAGCCAAGTTTGGTGTCAAGCCGATGCACTTTTTTGGCCTGTTGGGTAGCTTGATGTTTCTGCTAGGTTTTGTGGCTGTGGTGGTGGTAGGCGTGCTCAAGCTCTATCACATGTGGAGTGGGCATAGCTACACCCTAGTCACCAATTCGCCCTACTTCTATCTGGCGCTGACGATGATGATATTGGGCACGCAGCTGTTTATGACTGGCTTTTTGGGTGAGGTAATCATTCGTCACAGTGCCGACCGCAACCACTATGAGGTGGGCGATGAAATCACCGACGACACCACCGCTGCATCGTCACCATCATGAGAGGCTTGTTGCACATATCCCTAGCCTTGATGCTGTTGCTGGCAACAGTGGCTTGCAACGATAGCAGTTGCTATGACAATGGTAGTAGCTTGCCCTTGGCGGGCTTCTACATGACCGATACGCTAGGACAAGCCTACGAGACTACTATCACGGGGCTGACCATCAAGGGCGTGGGGGTGCCTGGCGATAGTGTGCTCTCACACAACGCATCGCTGGGCGAGGTCTATCTGCCCTTGCGGGTGAGCGCGAGCAGCACGGCCTATCAGTTTGAGCGCGTGGTGGTGGTAGCAGGTGACTCGTTGCTGATTACCGACACCATCACCTTTGGCTACACCGCAGTGCCCTATTTCCACTCAGCAGAGTGTGGAGCGATGTACAATTTTGAGCTATATGAGGTGAGCCACACCACCAATGGCATCGACTCGGTGCGGACACTCACCACCACAGTGACCAACGCGCGCGACGAGGTGCTGCGCATCTATTTCACCGACTTCAACCAGCTATGACTTGCCTGCGCACATTCATATTGACCCTTGCGGCTATGATGGTCTTGCTGACGGCTCACGCCCAGCAAGCCGACCAGCGTCACGTCACTCCAGTGAAGCCCGAAACCAACCGTGTGCTCACCCCTCCCAAGGGCACGAGCGAAGAAATCATCAAGCAATACATCAATGGCGATAGCGCCCGTGCTGCCGAGCAAGAGCGCAAAGACTCGTTGCGCAAGGTCTATAAGCACTACCCACTGTTCACCGATGTGGCTGTGGGCCTTAACTTCATCGACCCCGTGCTGATGGCCTTTGGGCAGAGCTATGCCAATGTGGACCTCAATGTCACCTTGAACATGTGGAACCGCCTGCAACCTGTGCTAGAGCTAGGTGTGGGGTGGGCCAATAGCACCCCCGACGACATGAACTTCACCTACAAGAGCAAGCTGGCGCCCTACGTCAAGCTAGGTGCCAACTACAACTTCATGTTCAAGAGCAAGCCCGACTATCAGGTGTGGCTAGGCTTGCGGATGGGCTATAGTAGCTTCACCTATGACGTTACCGATGTTATCTATGCCAATAGTTATTGGCAAGAATATCTCACCTATGATTTGCTGGGGCAGAAGTCTCATGCCCTATGGGGCGAGGTGGCTGCGGGCTTGCGTGTCAAGCTCTTTGACCGCCTGTCGATGGGGTGGAGCATCCGCTATCATGGCTTGTTTAACTATGGCAAGAGCGAGCAAGCTCGGCCGTGGTTTATCCCTGGCTATGGGCCACGTGGCAATAGCTTGGGCTTGTCGGTGAGCGTCATCTATGTGTTGCCCTTCCACCACGAGCAGGCACCCCCCACAGCAGTCACTGCCCCCGACGGCACCTTGTCTCCACCCACTACTCATCAACCCCCTAGTCGCCCATGAAACAGCATCGCCCTCTTGCCCGTGCCTCGCGTCGTGGCACTCCTCGTGCGCTAGCCCCTGTGCCAGCCTATGTCACCAACCGCTGGTACAAGCGATTGCGCCAGTTAGTCAATCGCGTGGGTAAGTCGGCTAGCGAGCATAGCCACTGACACCCCTATTGTCATCAATATTAACCATTCACACCATGCTATATCACTCTCACATGATAGCTACTACCAATGAAATCTAAATCGTCATCCACTACCACCCCTAAGCACCACGACTATAACACTGCCCTCAAGCGCGCTGCTGCCATGTGTGCCCGATCTGAACACGCTCCGCGCGACATCTACACCCGCCTGATTAAGTGGGGCATCGAGGCCAATCAGGCCCAAAGCATCATCGACCAGCTCACCGACAACAATTTTCTCGATGTCAATCGGTATGCTTGTGCATTTGCTAAGGACAAATTCAGCTTGCTAGGCTGGGGGCGGACCAAAATCACCTTTATGCTGCAACAGAAGTCGATACCACAGAGCGCCATCAATCAGGCAATCTCACTCATCGACGATGAGACCTATCAAGAGCGGTTGCTGCAACTATTGCGCAACAAGGAATCCTCGCTCGATGCCTCCCAGACGCCTGCGCAGGTGCGTGTGGCGCTGTTGCGCTATGCCACGTCGCGTGGCTATGAGTTGCCACTGGTCTATCGGTGCATACAACAACTAGGCATAGCAGACGATGACGGCACCCCTCAGCTCGATTAAGCAATGGCTGTGTGCGGCGCGCGATGTGGCGTTGCCGCGCTTGTGCCCCGTGTGTCGCTGCGCGCTCAATGCGCAAGAGCCAGCGTTGTGCCGCTCGTGCCTCGACCAGCTACCTCGCACCCACTATGAGCAGCAGCCCTTCAACGAGATGGAGCAGCGCGTGGCGGGCATTGTGCCTGTGGAGCGAGCGGCAGCCTATTTCTTTTATGACAAGGGGTCTCCCTATGCTGGCATCCTCCACGACATCAAGTATCGTAACCGCCCACACTTGGCCTACTGGCTAGCTGCTCGGGCGGCTCAGCAGATGGCAGCCTCGGGGCTGTTTGATGGTGTGCAAGCGTTGGTGCCTGTGCCTTTGCATCGTGCCAAGCTCGTGAGTCGTGGCTACAATCAGAGTGCACACATTGTGCAGGGGCTTGCTAGCGTGACGGGCATCGCCTGTTGCTCCGTGCTCAAGGTCAAGCATAGTCATTCCACACAGACCCACAAGAACAAGTCACAACGGTGGCAAGACCTGCAAGACACATTTGTGGCCACAGCCGATGCTCAGCGTGTGAACGGCTGCCACGTGATGCTCGTTGATGACGTGATTACTACGGGCGCCACGCTAGTGGCGTGTGCTCAAGCCTTGCTAGCTGCTGTGCCCAATGTCAAGATTTCGCTATTCACGCTAGCTGCCACTTCCCAGCTGCAATGAGGAGGCGCGATGAGCGCGTAGAGCTCCACGCCGTGTGCTAACCTGTGGTTAGAGTTTGTCAAAGGGGATGCGTGCTAGCAATTCGCCAAATTGTTGTGCTCCTTGCTTGAGCTGGGAGTCCACCATCTTGCGCAAGAAGAAGGGCAATTCTAGCTGCAACTCGGCCACGCTCTGGGTGTTGTTGTCGTCTTGGGCAGCAAGATTGACCACCATGTTCAAGGGCACGGGCGATTGGTTGGCACGATAGACCACCCGCTCGCCAGGAACGCTCTGCTCGTGGTCAAGGGCTAGCGTGACCTCGCCCATAGGCGATTGTATGGCGATGGCGTCTTGGGTGAAGCGCACGGTGTCGAGATGGGCGCGGGTGCTGTCGTCGAGTTGGGCAGCGTGACGCTCGATTTGCTGCTGTATGAGCGAGGGGTTGGTGAGCTTGTCATAAATCACGCGCGCGTTGCAAGCGATGTCTTGTGGTTGGCTCTTGTAGGATTCCATGTGATAGGGGTAGGGTGGAGATGGGGGTAAAGGGGGTGTAACAATATGAAATATATGGTCTGATAGACGAGTGCTGACTAGTCAATATCCTCAAAGTGAACTGGTTGCCAATTCTCAGGGTCGCTATGCCATTGTTGCAGCACAGCGATGTCGTCGCCAGTGATGAGACCCATGTTGGCAGCCACATCAATCATCGAGCCAAAATTGGTGAGGCTCACCATCGGCAGCTTGGCACGCATCAGGGCTTTGGCTGCTACGGGGAACTGATAGTCAAACATCACCACTGCGCCTAGCACCTGACCACCTGCATCACACACGGCCTGATAGGCCTTCATGCAGTTGTTGCCCGTTGAGAGTTGGTCCTCAACAATCACCACGTTTTGACCAGGCTTGATGTTACCCTCGATTTGGTTCTCTAGCCCGTGGTCTTTGGGTGTTGAGCGCACATACACAAAGGGCAAGCCTAGCGAGTCGGCCACCAATGCGCCTTGTGCAATGGCTCCTGTGGCCACGCCTGCTATCACTTGGGTGGTGCCAAAGTTTTCCATAATCAATCGAGCCATTTCCACCTTGACGAGGTTGCGCACATCGGGGTAGGACAGCGTCAAGCGGTTGTCGGTGTAGATGGGTGATTGCCAGCCACTAGCCCACACAAAGGGGCTATCGGGTTGCAACTTGATGGCGTGGATGTGTAATAGTTTTTCGGCTAATAGCGTGTTGAGTAGTTGACTCATTATAAATCTTGTTTTGTTGATAATAGGTGTTAGTATTTTGGTTATCGGGGGCGAAATTACAAAAAAATCTTTGGGCAACGTGTAACGTAGCCGTAAAATTGGCATTATTTCACAGTCGGCACGATGCTCATCGCTGCTGATAGAGTGCGCGCAGCAGGTCGGGGCGATGCAATCGGCGCAGGGCAGCAGTGATGGCGGCTCGGTTGCGCTTGTCGTACCAGAAGAAGAATAAGCGTTGGGCTTGCTTTTGCTCAGGAGTGTGGGCACAATAGACGGGCTGCAGGGTGTAGGGGTGCAGACCTGTGTAGTAGGCTTCGGTGGACACGGTCATGGGGGTGGGCGTGAAGTCTTGCACTTGCTCTAGGCGGAAGTCTAGCCCCTTGGTGATGACGGCTAGCTCGGCCATGTCTTGCTCGTGGCAGCCAGGATGTGACGAGATGAAGTAGGGGATGAGCTGCTGGCGCAGGCCATAGCGTGTATTCACGCGGTCGAACAGCGCTTTGAAGCGCCTGAATAGCTCAAACGAGGGTTTGCGCATCAGCTGCAACACGGCATCGCTAGTGTGCTCGGGAGCCACCTTGAGGCGACCCGACACGTGAAACCTGATGAGCTCCTCGTTGTATTGGGCATTCACGCGGTCGATGCGGGGGTCGCCTGTGCGGTGCATCGACAAGTCGTAGCGCATGCCACTACCCACAAACGACTTTTTCACCTGTGGCAGGGCATCTACGGCATGATAGATGTCGAGCAGCGAGCTGTGGTCGGTGTTGAGGTTGGAGCAAGGCGATGGATGCAGACACGAGGGACGCGCACAACGTTGGCAACGCTCTAGGTCGTGACCATGCATGCCATACATGTTGGCACTGGGGCCGCCCAAGTCGCTGATGTAGCCCTTGTAGTCGGCCATCTGGGTCACCTGTTGCACCTCACGCATGATGGAGCGCTTGCTGCGCGAAGCGATAAACTTGCCTTGATGGGCACTGATGGTGCAGAAGGCGCAACCGCCAAAGCACCCGCGATGCAGGCACACCGAGTGGCGTATCATCTCATAGGCGGGGATGCGTTTGCCCTGATAGCGTGGATGGGGCAGACGGGTGTAGGGCAAGTCAAACGAGGCATCTATCTCGGCAGTGGTCATTGGCGGATGGGTGCGATTGACCTTGATAGCCACTTCGCCAGTGGCTTGCCACAAGTTGTGACCATGCCACAGGTTGCTCTCGACCTCTATCTGGCGAAAGTTCTCGGCTTGGGCTCGCTTGCTGGCTTGGCATTGCTCGTAGCTGTGCAATACCACATCGGTGGGGGTGCTAGCGACGGGCATAGCGCTCAGCGGTTGGCGCACCACCGTCTGAGGCAGGTCGGTGAGCTGTTCGATGCTGGCACCATCGCGCAGGGCATCGGCAATGGCCACACTGGGCTTCTCTCCCATGCCATAGATGAGGATATCGGCTCGACAATCGGTCAATATTGAGGGGCGCAGGCGGTCTTGCCAATAGTCGTAATGGGCTAGCCGTCGCAACGACACCTCGATGCCACCCGCCACCACAGGCACATCGGGAAATAGTTGTTTGAGGATGTCGCTATAGACGATAGTAGGGTAGTCGGGCCGTGCACCTGCGCGCCCATCGGGCGTGTAGGCATCATCGCTGCGGCGTCGTCGAGCAGCAGTGTAGTGGTTCACCATCGAGTCCATCGCTCCTGCCGACACGCCAAAGTAGAGGTGTGGACGCCCTAGCTTCTTGAAGTCACGCAGGTCATCGCGCCAGTTGGGCTGCGGCACCACTGCCACCCGATAGCCATGCGCTTCGAGCACTCGCCCTATCACGGCAGTGCCCATCGATGGATGGTCGATATAGGCATCGCCAGTGAACAAGATGATGTCGGCTTGCTCCCAGCCTAAGTGGTCCATCTCTTTGCGAGTGGTGGGTAGCCATTGGCCACCGATGTGGTGGTCGCTTGTGGTGCGTGATGTCTTGTGGTTGCTTGTGTTCATGCCCCCAAAGTTAAGCAAATAATTTCAAAACCATTTTTTTTGAAAACAGGTAATGATTGCATATTGGTCACTTTATACTATAAAAACAAGAGGATGAGCCTATTTTGACACACCCTCTTGATGATTCAATAATAACCTTATTTTTTGATAAAATACTTCTCATATTTGGGTAGTGGTTTTAAGTTTCTCTCGTCCATCCATTCTTTAAGCGGATTTCCACCCTTATAGGTCTTTTCAATATCACGTTCTTTATTCCAAGTGGTAATTATTTCTCCCAACAAATCTGCATTTTCGTCTGCAAATTGCTTTTCAATTACTCGTTTAATTGAACCATAGGGAGTCCAATTCTCGGTGCGCCCCACTTCATCTATGTTTCGTTCAATGTCTGTCTTTCTCAACAGCACCAACTTATCATTCACAAGTATATCAATCAGTGAAAGTTCAAGATTGAAGTTCTTGTATTCATTCTTTGCATCACTTGCTTTCCATATATTCACATGGGGAGTTATTTTATCATTTAAAAGGTTGCCCCATATTGCAATAATGTATCCTATTTTCTTGTCATAAACGATATCTACTTTTGCCATTTCTGTGATGACTTGACTATCTTGTGTGCCAGAATCATCAACAGGTTCACTTACAACGTTCTTAACAAATCCTCTCATTTCGCCTTCTGTAAGCGTAATAACTTTCTTGGTTGCAGTTAATTCGTAATTGAACAAATCCAATAATTGATTGACCTTGTCCATACGCAGCGTAGGCTTGCCTTGTTCCAGATTACGCACGAAGCAAAGACCTACACCAGATTTCATGGCCAAATCTTTTTGCGTAAGGCCATACTCTTTACGCAAGGCCTTGACAACCATTGATAGCTTTGTCTTTTTCATCTTAATTATATCATTTCGCATGCAAAATTAAGAAATAAAATCAAAATTATATGTTTTCAAATATAAAAAGTGCAAGAAACTAACATTTTATATGCTTTCTGATATATTTTGAAATATAAATTTGGCAATTTTGCAAGGCTAACAGGTTTTTGAAAACAAAGGTAGCCCCTCATTTGGCCTATAGTGGCCTGCAATGTGGGCCGATGGGTGGAGGCTAATCGTCGTCGTAGTTGCCCGTGCGCCAATTAATCAGGCCCACGTGATGGCTAGCCCGCGTCAGGGCGGTGTAGAGCCAGCGATAGAACGCTAGTTGCTGCATA
>Ga0181612_164578_pt1 | contig 17106 bp, 8 predicted proteins | sample HoacroProtozoa21_FD_119630 | JGI IMG/M metagenome (GOLD analysis project Ga0181612, IMG submission 119630) | Hoatzin crop microbial communities from Cojedes, Venezuel. Combined Assembly of Gp0051906, Gp0051904, Gp0051908
AACATTCAAGACCAGGTTGGACAGGGCTCTGAGCAACCTGATCTAGTTAGTGGTGTCCCTGCTCGCTGCGGGGGGGTCGGACTAGATGACCTCTAGGGGTCCCTTCCAACCCAAAACTTTCTATGATTCTATGATTCTATGATTCTATGATACAAGAGACACTACAGCTCCAGCATATAACATTCTGGCAAAGATACTAGTATCAAGACTGCATAGCTTTCCAAATGGGACTACAGGCTATTCTGCTTCTGCTGTTTAACGATCTTTCCTGACCCTGAACTAGTCTTTAACACAGTACGGAAAAAAATTTGCAACTAAAACTTCAGAAAGAACTCAGTACTGATATATACATATATATATATATAATATATATATATTACTTATATATATATATGCTTTCACAGGGTCAGAGCGTGTCAGAACAACAAACCCTGGTGTAGCCTCTTTAATAGATTAGCTTCAGAAGAATGCGAGCGTCATATTTTTGTCAACAGATAAAGGAAAACAGGAACAAACTGAAATTTTAATATCTCTAGCAGCTATTCCCCCGAGGCTTTTCTAAGGGGCAGGAGAGTTCATTTGTGCATGTGCCAGTTATACAGCCAGTGACAGCTGAGTGAAACAGGGACAAGGGATTCTTCTCCATATAGCTATCACACTTCAATGAATTTCCTTCTTCTATGACTTACATTGACAAAACAACAGAAATTCAAGCCTATCCAAACAAACAAGAAAAAGAGCCTGACTCAAGGAACTCTGAATCTGCCTTTAGTTTCCCACAGAAAAACAGCAGTCTTATACTTCCGGTCCGCGTGTCTTATTTTAGATTACAGAAAGTATTTTCACAGATCAGTTAGTGGGATGAAAAGTCAGGACATGATGCTACAAGACACCAAATCTCTTTTTTCCTCTAAAGCGAAAAACACCTGCTGGTCAAAACCTCATAGCTTTAGTGGCTGTCAAACTGGATTTGATTTTGTTTTACAGCAATCTTCATCAGCCTAACTATTTTTGAGTTCTTCTCCTATTTTGTGCATGACTGCCAGCAAGTGTGGATTTACAGATTTCAGAAATACAGAACAGTTCTGGCAAGGATAGTGTATCATGTTGTTACAACAGTTGGTGATCTTGAAGAAGAGGAAGCTTGCAGTCAGGATGCAAGATATCCAGAAGAAAATATTTGGTGAGTTGTCTACACATGTTGCTAGAATCAATGGTTGTTCAAACGATTGTTGTAATCTAGGGATTCTGCAAAATAACTCAGTGCCCTATGAAATTTAAATTACAACAGCCTCTTCATTGCTGATACTCTGTTTCAGATAGCTTCAAGCCAGAGACTGGGCTAAATTTGTGTTTGAATACACTACAGCCAATTTCCTGAGCGAAAGACACCTGGTTCTTTCTATACTAAGAGTTTCATTACTTCTGAGAGTGCCAGTTAAAACCCTAGCACACCTGTTTAGGTTTTTTGTTGGGTTGCTTTTATTGTTGTTGTTGTGGTGGGTTTTTTTAAAGCAATATTCCAAACCAGGTTTATGAACACTGGTAAGAAAAGTTGTCATCTTCCACTTTTATTCCTACAGTACCTGCACATTGCATGCCACTCTGGGGAAGTGCTCTTTATTCTGGCTCCTGAATGGCTACTAATGCTTTAGACAGTCCTCACAAAGGTTCTCATGTTGCAAATTTCCAAATTACTTGAGCTCTTTACTGCAAGGAATTAATGAATGGGAAGAAAACTCTCCCTTGGCTTTCAGTTTCTAAACAGAATTTGCAGCAGTAGCTGTCAGAAATAGCATTTTATTTATACACAGATAAATTTGAGATAGATAACAAAGTGCAAACACAGAGTGTTCCAAAGCCACTTCATAATCTCTTCCTAGAGTCAAACTGCAGTTTAAACCAGTACTTTAACAAGTATGAACTGCCTTCAACCATCAAATGACCTGGCACTTCAAAGAAATATTTCTAAAAACCATCATAAAGATGATTGGTTGTTTCTACAGAAGTTTAGCCATTATCTTTCCACGACCACACAGCTTTAAATTAAAGATACAGCTTCCCTGACAGTTCTCAGTAAGGGAAGCACCGTAGAACCTTCAAGGCCCCAACCAAAACCAGGACTTCTGCAGAAGCAGAGTTCATATTTATGAACTCTAGCATTCTGCTCCGAAAAGCTCATTTCCCAAGCTACATAAACTATTTTCTAGGAGTTACCATCTCAGAGGATATTCAGTCTCAGAAGCAATCAGAGTACCATTAACTTCCTTTCTAACAGATTTATAGACACTATCCACAGCACAAAAATATCTGACATTAAAGAGAGGATAACTCTGAATCCTTTCCTAGGTCTGTACTGGCCACTGATAAGGATTAGCCCAATGCAAACTAAATACATTACTAAACTAGCACATTTAATGGGGACAACAGAAAGTAAGTCAGATCCTGAAAAGTCAGGTAGTATTGTAATTAAGTGTAGTGTTGTAATTAAGTGTTCTGATTCAATCTACTTTCTGGGATTTTACAGTGTCCCATTTCTGAGCTTTTCTCCCCCCCCCCGAAAAATTATGAGAATTAGATATATTTGTTTAAGAGTTTGCATGACACTAAATAATTAGAGAACTCAAGAACTAGTGCTCTGTTAGTAGCAATAGTAAAGGCGAAGAACAGAACTTACAAAGTTTTAGAGCCAGTAACGTTGAATGCTGAGTTAGTGGGGATTAGAAAATTACCTAAATGGATGTAATGAAACCAGTTTATTTCCATCAGATAATAAGCAGACAAAATTATGCCTCTCAAAAGAAAAGGCTAACAACACTTCAGCCTTCAAATAAAAAACACCACTGAGTGTCTGAACACGCTGCAGTTACAGGGGAAGTCCTTTAAAGCTTAGCTGGCTGACACTGGGGCTTGTGGGGGTGAGGAGATGAGTTGTCTGCATCAGCATTTTGTTTTAAAGCCTCTTCCACATCACCATGTCAGGTTCAGGAGAAAGCCATAGCCTAAAGAGTACAGATGTGGGTGACAAATTTGTCTCAGACTGTGAGTTAATAACAACCAGACTAGCCAGTGGGCGAAATGGGAGTGATGATATACACGGCGTGAAGGGAGTCTGTCTCATGACGCGCCACTGAAATCCCAGCAATAGCTGTGAACTGTTCCAGTATTTCTGATCAGATGAAAGGTGAACGGTTTTCAAAAGGGATTTAAAATTAGCTTTCACACATTCATTTTTACTTCTTTTTAAAATCTTTACTCCATATTAAATACTTTGAACCGAGAACTTTTGTCTCATTCACAGTGAGTTGCACACCTTGGGGGGATTGCTCTTCAGAAACTTCAGGTCACTGCCCACATTGTTGCAATGCTGCAGATCATTTGAAATCTATGGCATCAGCTGGTCTGTTCTAGCTATATGGAAAGACTAAGCCACCGTAGCAGCTTCTGGTGTTCCTACACAAGGTAAACTCACAAGAAAGGGACAAAAACTACTATGAGTGGAGATTACTCCAGGACTGAGAAAAGGACAAGTTTGCTGTCTCTCTTAGAAGACTGGAGGTTGTACAGTTTCCTCTACATCACTGTCTGCAGGCCTAATTCCAGATAAAGACAAGGCCTTTGTGTCTTTGCAGCAACAAGTACATAAAATCATAGTTTACACTGCCTTACTGACTTTTCTCATGGTAACTATATACAGTTTCCGCTGCAAGAAGAAACACTTGCCTTTCTGGTAGTTTTCCGAGTGCTACTTAGTATGCCCAGTTCGTCAGCAAATAGAAAATTAATATTGTCCCACATGAAGTGGGCAGACTATTCCTAGAATTACTACGGGATGGGAGATAAACCATCTGCTAGGAAAAGTTTACAGCTTTACTCTGTACATGGTGACAACTCTGTAAATTGTTAGCGAATGGGCGGCACTGTCTCCAGCTGCAGCTGAGGCACTCCTCTCGGGTTTAAATGTAACCAAGCGGAAATGCTCACCTCAAGAAAATGCTCATAGCAGTTTTGTAACAGTAGTAAGACTACAGTTACCAAAAAGCATGCTGGAATGCCACGGACTACATAAATTTTGGCTCAGAGGCCCATATGAGCTGCTTGTCATCTGCCAGCGTGTCTGAAAGCTCTGGAGACTCTGGAAGATGTTCTGGAAGATGTCAAAGCTCGTCAACCACACTCATGACTAAATGGATAGTCCCCATTTTCCACCATAGTTACAAAGCCTCCCATATGTTACTTATTCCTTTGTGGGTCTTCGCAAAGATACCTCATGCATGCCAACCTCTGTGCAGTTTGCAAATCACTTTACTGCAAAAAGGGTGAGCTAGCAGAAATTGTGCACTATGTTTTACCATATTGCTACTTATTGTGGTCAAACACTGTTGTCCACATCTATAGCCGAGCTAGTATCTGGAACTTGTGTAGCAGAAGCAATTTATTAGCTGCAAGAAGTTGGATTTAGTTTTAAACAGACTACATAACGTTCAGAGTGTTTATGTGCACGGTCCAAGGGCAGCTCCTGCTCTGCTTAACAGCTTCTTTTGCAATATACAGGAGCACCTCTGGACTGTCAAGAGCTTAAGTCTAGACTGAATGTGTTTGGGAATAATGTGCATGTACCTAAACATATAATTCTGTTGCATTAATTCCGCAAGTTTCTTCAAAAACAAAAGCTCTGGTAATGCTCAAATGGGAAAAAAGTTTGTGGATTTTTTTCCAGGTCACGTAAGTTTTCTGAAGTTCAGCGGCAAATTTCTTACTCTGTTAAAATATGTGTGAGTTCTGCTACTTAATTCAGTGGGACAAGGATTTCAGCAAAGATATTTCCTTGCATGATTAGGATTGGACAAAATTTTGCAAAATTGGGCTAAGTACTTAGGGCATCTGGGCCAAATCATAGCTTACATTGAAATTATGAAAGCCTGAGGTATAAGTGCTGCTTTTTGTGTGTGTGTGTATATACAAACAGTAGCTAATATTAAGTATTCTCCCACATGTTCAAACATTCCTATAAGCATTTGAGGGACATGCAGAAGTCTTACAATAGTATAATTTACATAGAGTAAATAAATCATCCCCATGTAAGGAAGTTTTAACTATGCCAAACATTTCAAGCATGGGAGTGCAGAGAAAAAGAGACTGTCAAGACATAAGTAGTATCACATAACCTCTATCTGGAATCTAACACCTGAAGTTAAGAATTCAGGAGAACGGAGTCTTGGCTGCGCACATGACTGGAGCTAGAGAAGTTAAAAGAATCCGTTTAGACTAACCAGAATCAACAGAAGAGAACCAACAGTGTACTCGGGTGCTAATTCAGCACTGTATCTAAGACCACTGGCTAAAACCCATAACAGCATTGAACTGGGAAGCTAACTCTGAGCGCACCTCTTAATACATCTGAGTGCATTAACAGTAAGGTCAGTGAAGGTAAGTAAGCGAATCAACATTCAGTTGTGTAATTATTGCATTCATGTCAAATCCCATAAAACAAAAGCACATAGAAACAGTGCTCTCAGTGACTCAAAAAGAGCCATCCACAGACTAAGCCTAAAAACACAACTTAGCAATTTCCAGGCACTATTAAAGAATGAAAAATTGTTTTATTTTTGAATACTCTCAGTTCCTCCTTTTCTACAATAAGGACTTACTCCATGCCAAGCCAAGAAGAAAGTACTACACATTAGCTAATATCTAACCCATCCTTTGAAAAATATGTAGTGCTGAATGAACTTGCAAAGAGCATCAGTAGATATAAGTAACATCATTACTTGCAGAGAAGACAGAACATTCACAACAGGGAGATCAATCGACCAGCAGATAAATTGATACTACTATTACTGCTAAACAATAATTTCAGTTACTTAATAATAGTAATGTTTGATAGCGAAAAGATACAACTATTCACTGTTGATAATGTCAAATCATTATATGCTGTATCTGTATTTCTTACAGACTACAAAGGGAGTTTTGCAAGCCCAGCAGATTTGTAAGTACAGATACTTCTGAATGTCATTTTGCCAGTGTGTGAATAGTGCAACTTGTAATAAAGGCTGCCCCAGTGGGATTTTCATACGTAGTGGAACGCATGCATCTAAATTCTGACCCAGCATGTACTATTTCACGGCAGAAATGAGCTTGTTCATCCTTTCAGGTTACAAGACAAGCAACAGGAGAAATTCACTGCCACATTACAGGGGTGAAAAAAAACAGTTTTGTGACTTGAGTGGGAATTCCTAAGCAGGGTTTCTTACACTTTCCTCTGAAAGTGTCAGGACTGGCCACAATCTGATTGGGCTTGACAGCTTAGTTGTCTGATCTACATGACAACTGCTGCCTTCCTACAAAAATTCTGTCTAAGTATTTCTGCTCCTAGAAGAATGTAAATAGGAAGTACTTTCTATTTCTTGTACCCAAGAAAAGTATCTTTGCCTGCTTCTGGAATACTAAGAAGTCTGAACTCAGTGTGGCTGTAGGGTTCTAGCTGGGAACAAAAAAAGAGAAAAGAGAAGCAGCCTGGAAATTTTCACAAAGCTCTGGAGCATTCCATGCGTATGGAGATGTTTGCAGTAGAGCCGTAGTGCCAAATTACCACTCCTCACGGTAAAGGCTGTCTTCTGACTGTGGTAACTGCACAAAAATACCTTTCTAAGGTGTCAACTGCCACCTCTTTAATTTTGCAGGCCTGGGGAGCAGTGCTACCTTGTTTCCCCACGTATTGCCCTGCCCGAAATTCTGCACACAGAGAGCAGAAAGGGAAACAGTGCAGTGGAAGGAAACAAAATTCCCTTGGTTCTGGGGGGGGTGGGAGAGCCACATACTGGATCTGGAGGGAAGAAGCACAGTTCTCCATTCTGCAGTATTATCAGCAGCATGGTTAATTCCTTGGAGTGCTCTTGCAGTGTCCATACATTCAAACGTACTGAAAGTAAGATGTAACTTAAGAGTATTTAAGATATTTTAATGCAGGCTCAAAGCTGAGTGTAGCCAATTATCATAATCTTAAATAGAATTCAGTTTACGTTTGCATGCACTTTTAAGTCATTTTGTTCTCAGCAAAAACCCCAATGATCTTATCACAGTGGCTGATTCCTTCCTTAGGACTCTTTTTTTTTTTTTTTTTTTCTCAGCGGGTCTCACAGCTGAATCTTTCCCAAATGACTCTTTCCAAATGAATGCTATCATCATTATTGTTGTCTTCTTCTTCTTCAGTACTTCTTCTTTCCTTTTTCTTTTTTATTTTTGCTTCTTTTATTTTCATTTTAATTTTTCTTCTATTTTTTTTCATTGTTCTTTTCTTTTCTTAATAGATATCATCAGCTTTAGCTCTTGTTGCAGAACAACCAAGCCTGGGACACGATGGACAGGTGCTGGGCAAGATTCTTTACATAGCTCTTCTGTGACAAGGCACCTCAACCCTTGGCCTCTGGCACCTGTTGTTCTTCTGGTCCTGGATTGACTACAGAGTTCTTGCTCTGCTCCCTGCATGTCCACACTCCCTCTTCTTCTACTCCGAGGTCTCCCAAGTTCTTGCCTTTAAGCAGCTCCTGCAATTCCAGTCTTGGACTGGAGAGACCCTGAGCAGAACCTAAGCAAGGAAGATTCAGCATATTGGGTTGTTTGTGGGTTAGGTTTTGGCCTGGGTTTTGTGGTTTGAGTTTTGGGGAGGAGGAGGTTTCTAGTTTTATTTGCTCTTTTCCTAATGTTCTCTTAGAGACACAAGCCAAGGTCAGGCCTGGGTTGCAACTCTACTTCTTCCCACTTTGTGGGCAATGAAGAGAGCAGAACGGCAGCAGCCAGGATGGAGTGTTTGCACTTCCTCCTTCCCTCTGCAGTGGTGTAGACCATTGCATGATTCAGTACGATCTGCAGGATTTCAGTCCAAAGGCCATGGTCTCCCACTCATACAGCACTTCTGAGCTTATCTGCTTGCACCCACTATTAAAGGCTGTGTAGAAAAAGTAAACACAGGTCTCTCACTACTGTAATCAGCATAACTGCTTTGGATTTTTGTACTGTGTCGTAGGTCACTTGTGATATTATTACTTCTTAAAAAAATACTTGTGCTCCTTCTGCATTCACAGGAAACAACACTTGTCTGCTAGTGTGGAACGGAACAAAAGTTTTCTTAGGTAAAGCCTAACCACAAATCCAAATCTACAAATCCAAAGACCGTGTTACCTGTTGCATTACCCAACTGATCAGTGTCCTGTACATAATAATCTCATTCCATGTAAGCAGTCCTCATGTAATGACATCTGTCCTTGCACTGGCAGGTTTACTTCCTACCACAACATGTGGCAATGAACATTTCTACCTCATCTTGGCACTGGACATTTGATGTGCAATCAAAGGGGTCCCCAGACTGTTAGAGCCAGGAGCTCTGGAGGCCCTTTCTGTAACCACTGGAAAGGTACTTGCTTTTAGGTGTCAAGCCATGCAAATCCATGAACCATGATTCTCTCTGTACTTCAAATCTTAAACTGATGTTGGTCCTGTATTTTGCAACCAGATGCTAAAAGAAGAACCAGACTCCACTGTCCAGGAGTGAAGTTTACTGTGTTATCCCCACGATCCTCTCAGCTGCAAGATTTGGAAAGCAAGTGTGCTGCAGTGGCACGCTTTGTAGCCATCAAGCACCACAATCAGCTAACCAGCTCTCAGAAACACACTGCCTGTACAGAGCTTTGCTGACAACAGCCAGCGCAGCGTAGGGCCTTCCCTATTGACAGTCACATTTGGAAATACACTTAGTGATATTATTTTTACCTCTTCCTGAAAGCTATAGAAGTACTGGTTTCCTACAGGAGCTGAAGGAAGCTGACCTCCCCAAGGGTTTGTGCTGTGGATGCATGAACTGTATCCACTCAGATGTGGGGGGATTTCTTAAAATGTTTTCCTTCAGTTTTAACCCATATTCTTCCTCTCCTTTACTATTACTTTGAAATTAAAATATAGAAGGCATGGTTCTTTTGCTAAGATGAAGTCTACGCTCACTGTCATTTCATGGACAAAATAAAATCTTCTCCTCCGTTCATGAAAGCTCTCAGATACTCAATGCAGCCCTGTCTGTAGAATGCTTATATGGTTTTCCCCAAAGAAATTTTCTCCCTGTCTCAGTCCTTCATTCAGAGTCTGTTTTCTTAACCTCATTTGCAGATCTAATTTTCCCTGGGTTTCTATTGCATTACGTTCTCTCTGCTTTCTCTCCCGGTCTCCAAGAGAAATGCAAACCTAATTTAAGACACGTGGAATTTTTAGGCTATGGTAGTTACAGATGGTTAGAAACTGGAAAGAAAACAGGTTTGCATGAAGCCATGGGAGGTTGTTTCCAAGCTTCTTTTTTGGAAGAGAGATGCCGCACGTTTATTGCCAGCTTACATGAAGGAGACACAAGGACTGTATCTCACAGCGAGTGTCATAAGCGTGTAAATAAGCTGCATGGGAGTACACAAATAGGTATCTTCAATATATGTACAATTTTTTTTCTCACAGCTCACGTTTCAGGTGCTAAAACCACACGTGGCAGTTAGAGGTTTGTCCAGCAAGCAGTCTCTGCCACGTGAATGGATGCAAGCCCACCCCATGACCTGACCCACAGCTATGCCTCCTGGACCACAGTGTCCATGGTTTTCCATGGCGTCAGGACATGACAATGCAGCATCTGTTCTGTTTTCCCTCACATTATCGCTAATTTTGAAATAGGAACAGTGCTGTGTTTATACAATATATATCTCTGTTGTAACAAAAACGAGTTTTCTTTCTTAGCAGAAGAAAAACTCAGTCAGCCAGAAAAGAGGAAGTAACAGCAGCAGCAGATAACACGTTACTTTCCTGCCGCACATCATCACCCTGAAGTTTCTTATTACCCTGACACCAATTTTGGTCCTTTCTTGATTTGAGGTGCTAGAGCCGAATCATTTCACAGGAACAACATAAAGACACACAGACAGACCACATGTGTCATCTCGCACACTATCCCAGTAACAGTGTTCTGTAAACAGTGACTCGCTAGAAATGTGAACCACTTTGCAGCCCTCTACGCTGTCAGGCTTGCCCTCGCGGGTTTGGCTCTCTACTCCTTTGGCCTGTGGGCCACTGCTCCTCAGCGTGCCTGGCCGACACGCAGCTACCGCTGCTTACGGGGGTCAGAAGCCTCAAAAATCTGCAACACCTAAATACAAGTGAATCTACCAGCCAGTAATTAGAATCTGTTGACACTCTACTTTCTTGGGGCTTTTTTTAAAAGTCCTTCCGATGTTAAATCTATATTAAAGGTGCTTTTTAAGCCTTTGAATAAGGATTTGCAGAATGTGGGGTCTAAACATTGGTGAATTCAGTTCAGTTCTGAGAGTCTGTTCTGGCAGAATTTCAACCAGACCTGGTAGTAGCCCCCCTAATCTTCCCAAAATTGTTCTTTTGAGTCTTCCTGATAAATCCACAAATGCAGCAGATTGGTACTGGCAGAATATGGACACACATTTGGATCTGGGCTAAGCGCACTATTACATACTGAAAAATGGAATGGAAAAAAATAGCTGCACTTCTGTTGTTCAAGCCCTAGACAGTTAACATTCAACTATGCTTCTTTCTGTTACTGCAGCGTTTGTATTTCATTCCTTTATTCTGACTAAAGCACTACAGCAGTTACCTTTCTGAACCAACTCCAAGAAGCTCATGTACTCCCAACTATTTTGTCCCTTGCTGTGCTGAGGATGGCTTCCCAGGCTACTACGGCTGCTTCTCTTCTCCCATATTTGGAAGTTGGCCTGCAGTATGGAGATCCCTTGTGGGTTTCTGTTTAAATTCCAGAGTCACTGTTGCACATTACCATTTCCTTCAGCTGATGTAAATCAAATACACTATGAGTGAAAAATGTGAGTATAGGCTTGGCTAACTGCTGTGTGAGGGAAACTGTAATGAATGCAGAAAGTTTGTCTCAGGAGAAAACGTTTCACAAGCGCAGCATGCTTTGCACAGTGCGACGTTGCTGAGGCCATTGACCCTCATTTGGCAGCAGTTTGCACACACTTTACCCCTGTGTACCACATTTAACTGGCAATGCTGACAGAGCACGCAACAGTAAAGAACGACACACTCACATGGAAAACATTGCTACCTGGCATCAAGGGCATTTTTCTATACATGGGCTCCAAAACCTAAATGGGAATTTCATTTTACCCCTGAAATTTTAGGATATCAGCAGCAAACTTAGCAGCCCTTAATTTTTGCTTAAATCTTCCAGCAGCTCCAAGACAGCAGAACACAAACATCTGTTAGCTTTAAAAAATGTTAAAATCATTATTAATCAAGTGTTATTTTTTGCCAGTGGACTGAATACTTGATATCATATGGAACGTAATACCTTAAAGAGGAATGATTTAAAAATATTTTAACAGAACTTATAGTTTATAGCCAAGCTCCTTTAGGACAGGGCTTATGAACCTCCCATTCCTACCTCTGAATACTCCCATGGGTAATCGGGCAAAAATCCAGTCCACTTACCCTTGAGCCCTAAAGAAAAGTAAGGCAAAGCATGGGGATCTTCTCTATGTGTAAGAGAATCACAATTTAATTCTTAATAGCTATGAATCTAGCTATAGAGGAGACTCAGAGCAAGATGATCATGTTTTTAGTACATTTAAAACAGATTCTAAAACAAATCTTATGGACATAACATGTCATGAGGAGTTTTCAAGCCCGTAAGTTGTGGATCAATGCAACTCTGGATTCTTCCCTTTGGAACAGGAGAAAACACTCACTACCATCCTAATGGTCTTTAAACCTGTGCACAGTGTTGCATACACACTGCCCTTTCTGTGACACCACTGCATTTTTATGAGGAACAGAAAACAAAATGTATACATTCACAGAGCAATCTTGCAACGAGTCCTACTAAATTTTCTTCAAGTACAAGGTCCAACTAGGTGAAAATAACTGTAAGTTCAGGATCTCAGGGCAGGAAGAAGGAAGTATTTTTGTATTAGGTTAATTTTCTTTCTTTACTGTAATTACTTCAAGCTCCTCTGAGGTCTGGAAACTACAAGAGTTTTAGTCAAGATGAATTAACAAATATGGCACAGATAAGAAACTTGAAAGTACGTCAATCCAATTTATCCTGTGGATTTATATTTCCATTGTATATGGAAGGGGGTTATGCATACATACAGGAATCTGGTGCTATCTAGAAACTTCTAAGTATCGCATAATTTGGCTATTTAGTACTTGCTGATAGCAGTAAATTCCTGTATCTACTAATACAAAGTCACAAATCTTTAGTATGCATGCTAAATCAGATAACTATTTAAGCCTTAAAGAATCCGTGAAAGAGTTAAAGATCTTCAAGACTATTCAGTTAAAAAGCAACTACACACATGCATATATTCAAAGAGTTCATTATTACTAAATATAGTATTATTTAATTTTAGCCAGTGGCTTTTCCAGAAGTCTTCACCAGTCCAAAGGCTTTGGCTGTGTGGTGAATTGGAATGTACACAAAATTGCAGAAACCCCTGAGCCTGTTTATTCTGCAGTAGGGATATAAATAATTTATGAGACTCCAAACCAGCAAAACACTTAAAATTTCAGACTAATCTTACACTTACCAATACATGCAAGCTTTATTGCTTTGGTAAATCAAATTCAATAAGAGGAGCCTCTAGGAAAGGAGCTGATACATACAAGCACCTAATATTACGGGGCGGGGCGGGAAGCCTGCAGAGCTGAAACAGGCACTGATAAACACATAGCCAAAAAAAAAAGCACAAGTATTGCGTAAGTCATCTCTTATAGGCTGATTTGGATACAGGGGTCTTTGAAATTGAATTGAACACAATTACATGTAAAAATAATCAAGAACTGACCGAGTACCAAGATGAGCTCTTGTAAGGCAGATAAAAAAAATTGAGAACTTGCTGTAGGCACCTCATCTGAGGTATTCGCCCATTTCAGTGCAAAGTAAAACAGGAAAGCTTAAACTGATCAAGAAGAGTGATTTAAACCAACCTTTCCCTTTCTAAGGAAACACACAAAGAGCATACAAGAAGTCAGTTACCACACCTCAGCCGCAGCTCTGTAAACTGCTTGATCACAAGCGTCTTACTGCTCCCCAAAAGCACGTTCTTGGAACAGAATCATGGCGCAGCAGACGCCATTTAAAGCTGAGTGACAGCATCCACACGAGGTTGATGTGATACTTGGTGGGATACACAGGAACAGTTTATCAAACAGTTTTTTCTTTTAGTGGTACTCGTCTATCCAATCAGAGAGTCAAGCTCCTGAAAACCACCTGTTGCTTTTGGAAAAACCAAAGTCTATAGTAGGTTCACAGCAATGTTGTCACAAGAGCAGAAAGACTTTTTGTCTGCATTTACTGTGACTAGACTGTGCAATTTTAACTACACATACACTATCATACATGCTTTACATATACATGATAATGTATTCTCATCTAGAAGTTTCAGAAGAAAAGTGGGAAAATCTATTTTTTTTTAGATTTATTCCTAGTCAGTAATTTCTATAATAAGCATTAACATATATACACACATATATATTTAATAGGCTCATCTTTCCTACATTTTTTATGTTCTTAAAAACATTCCTTAAATTGTCTTGTTACAATTGTTGTGATACTCCACAATAAACCACTTGAGAATGCGGTGTAGTTAATAAAATGTTTTGGGTTCAGAGCAGTTGGCACAGTAACTACGAAGACAAAAAAATAAACATTTGCATGCCTGGTTTCCCAGTAGATGCTACATAGCTGTGCAGAACTTACAGCGAGAAACTCCTTGAAGGAGATAGTGGATTGGTAGCACCATTGTCCGCAGATCTGAACCCCACCATGTTTTAACAGCACAACACACCTCCAGAAGGGCAGCCAGGAACCAACCAACATTGTGTGAGGAAACAAAGTTTGCATTCAGGAGATGGCCGACAATTGTGTTTTAAATTTTCCAGTGCTACTAGGCTGCTCCCTCTAGCTCAGATCGTGACTGATGATGAGTCAGTGCAGAAAAATCCTGAAGCGTTGGTCTCATTGCAGTTCCTAGAACACAGCCAGCCAAGACCCAGAACTAAACAGAACCTAACCCAGTCTCACGGCAGAAGTCATCTCTACAATGGCAAGGCACATTGACAGACTGCTCTGGTGAAGTTACACTGTCCTACCTCCCAGCTTGATAAAAGTGCAGCATGCACTGACCTCACAGGCTACGCCCACCAATCAACAGTAGCCTCCAATCCTTCAGAAGCCGATAAAAAGAGACTCTAATCCTTAAATTTCGACACGTGCTTAAATCTTCATAGGATCAAGACAGTAATTCAATCCAGGTTATGCAATACATGAATATGGCATTTCTGTAAATTTTATCAGACAGCTAATCAGGTGTTACTCAGAAAAGTTAGAAGTTGGTACAGTCAAGAAACAACATCAGCCCACTCCAGGGAAAAGCGATTAATCACAGCTAAGTGCATTTACCTACAAAATCTAACCCTTCTCTGCTGTGGTACCTAATACTGAAAATAACTACCGTGAAATGTAGGTTAGGGCTCAGAGCTAACCAGACACATGCACTTCAATGAAGTATCAATGCTAGCAAAACTACTTATAATTACAGACAACCGCAAGTTCATGAAGTTCTTTGGAAACGGTTCTATTCCACCGCTCCCACCACTCGCAGCCGCAGTGCCGTGTACCCTGCCCGCAGGGCGCAGAACTCTCCAGAAGATACGGCGGATGAGGCTGCATTGCAGCTACGTTGTTGTAAGCATGCAGTGTTCGCCCTTTTTCTATCAAAGCCCATTCCTTCTGTATTCATACATACCAGTGGAAGTAAAGAGAGCATTTCTTTGCTTCATTAAAAGTCTTCACCACGTGTGAGAAAAGAAGAATATATTCTCTGATCATCTGGGACAGAGAGACATTATGGTCCTAAAGCCTACTGAGATTTTTGTAAGCAGAATAGTGTGCTGACATCAAGTTCTCTCCAGAGATGGGTTTAACTGGACTCACCCGAGTTCTTCTGAAACAGTAAAAGACGTGGAAAGAGTGTCTTAAAAGCTAATCCTTTCATTCTAACCACTTTAACTTATTTGAGATGCTAGTCACCACTAGCGTGCTAATAATAGACACTGCTTCTTCACAGCACTAAGATTTTGAGTGTGTGGAAAGGAAAGGAGGCTCAGCATCTCTTTTCCCCTCAGTGGGAAATCCATTGTTGCGTGTGTAATACCACACCGGAAGATGACAAAAGAATTCATACATTGCCACCTTGGGCTCAACAAACAGAAAATACTGTGATCGAATCTATTGTTACTTTCTAACCATCTGTTAGGATCTGGAGAGTTAATGAAACTGTATAAAGTGGAGAAGCAATCTCACAGTAGCAGCATAATTAATGTATAATTACAGACTGAGTAGTGCAAAGGGCAAAAGATACTGATTATATTTAAAAAGTACCTGCTGCAAAGCCGTTACTCGTATGACATCGATGCAACAGATCTGAAAGGATCTGCAAAAGAAAAAGAAAACATTGTAAAGGTGGTACTTGAAAAGAAAAAAAAAAAACAACAAAACAAAAAAGCAGTGCTACACATAATGCTGTCAATTGCATGGAATTTTGCCAAATGTGGCTTCAAAAACTAGGTAGCAATAGCAGGCAGAGAATTTCAGTGACGAGCCTGCAGCACTACAGGTACAGACAATAAAATGGTACAGACAACAAAACCTGATTTTTGCATGGGCAAAAATTACACCAGTATGACCCAAATAGTGAAACAAACTCTTAATATGAACACACCCCCAAATACACATATTTTGGCCCTGCAGATGAGTAAAGTTTCAGAAGGCTACCAAAAATGTCCATCTGTTCTGTATTTTATTTTGCCTGTAGCAACTATACCTATTAGAGCCAAGACAGCCTTTTTTAATGACCAGATAACATTTTTTTTTTCTTTAAAATGTATGTATCCACACGCATATTTCAGCTGGAGCTCAGTATACAAGATCCCAGACTTAGAGCAATTATTATTAATCGGTGAACTTAGCTTATGCACAAGTCCCACAAATTACTAAAGACGTGGTTTATCAGGCTTGCATACTTCCACAAAACAGAACGTTGCAGATGATCAGTTCACAACACGGACTAATTGCTTTTCGTAATTCCCAGCTGCTGTACATTACTATCCAGAAGGATTTTAATGTGTGCTCGTTATTGCTGATCCATGGGGTGCTCAGGGGGCACTGCTGGGAATGCATATACTAGAGATCGTAAGCACAACGCTACGTAGCCAATAGCTGACAACATAAAATACTCTTACTGTGCCTAGTTCAAGTGACTTCATATGCTCCTTGCTGCCGAGAGGCTGATACTTTGAGTATGTTTTCAATGCCAATAACATGCTTTGTCTGTCAACAAGCCTACAGGTACACTTCCTCCCAAACAAAACTGGATTGTACGACACAGAAACTGCCCGCCTGACTTCCACTATTGCAGATTCAATAAAAACACACATTTAAAAGCGATTCCGAGCATCCTGAAAGACAAGAGAACGATGAAAAAGGAAACTCAGAGCTAAAGGTGTCACTGAGGTTCCTAACCCCACACAAAACCCATTGCTCTTAGCTCTTTGGGCCTACGACTGGTAATTGTCCCCGTACCTGCAACGGTGACAACCCCGGTGCTGTGAAGTTGTGAAGAGCGGTCCTCAGGCGCCCCAGCAGCCTTACTGGTTTAACTGCTCACTCAACAGGCCTTGCCGGTGCCCGGACACTGCGCAGAAAGCACGCTGTTTGCACTGGAACGCTCAGGAGTGAAGCTGGTCTGACAGGAACATCCATTTATCGCTTAAAACAGCAGCGCCAGGACAAACCCACCTAAAGCCAGCGGTGCTTTTCCCAGATCTAACCCTGGGCCCGCTGTTGCCAGCGGGAGGACTCCCAGCACTCCTGCAGCCCCTCACTCACATGCTTTATTTTACCGCCGGGAGCACTCTCGACGCCGCAAGAGCTCACGCCCTCAAGTTTGACCGAGGCGGGGGAAGGCGTTGGCGGGCCTCGGGACGGCCCTCCGGCCAAGGACAACGCGGCTGGAGACCGAGCCCCGC
>Ga0181612_103381_pt1 | contig 17104 bp, 8 predicted proteins | sample HoacroProtozoa21_FD_119630 | JGI IMG/M metagenome (GOLD analysis project Ga0181612, IMG submission 119630) | Hoatzin crop microbial communities from Cojedes, Venezuel. Combined Assembly of Gp0051906, Gp0051904, Gp0051908
AGCCTTCCAGTATCTGAAGGGGCCTACATGTAAGAAAGCTGGAGAAGAACATTTTGCAAGAGCACGCAGTGATAAGACAAGATGTAATGGCTTTAAACTGAAAGAGGGTATATTTAGATTAAGAAAGCAGTTCTTTATGATGAGGGTGGTGAGGCACTGGAACAGGCTGCCCACAGAAGTTGTGGATGCCTCCTCCCTGGAAGTGTTCAAGGCCAGGTTGGCTGAGCAACCTGGTCTAGTGGTAGGTGTCCCTGCCCATGGCAGTAGGATTAGGACTAGATGGTTTTTAGTTCCCTTCCAACCCAAAGCATTCTATGATTCTACGTTTTTTTTCAAACTATGGATATGTAGAGTGAAATTCTGCTATCGGGTACACACATTCTGGTCTTCCTTGTTCCATCAGGGATTGAATGTGAGGGTGAGAACTGGGCTCACAAACAAGAAATTAGGTAAAATAAAATAAACAAACAACAGTACACAAATGAAACTAGCTGTGAAGTAAGATGCTTTGTTTGGGAGGTTTAAAATTTTGCAAAGTGAAATATATTGTAGACTCTCAGGCAAGTTTGAATAGACTCCACAGCCTGGAAAAGGTAGATTTCTCATTGGATCCAGTCCTAGGAATCTGAAATCATTACGAAGAAGCATTCAGAACTTCAAACATTTGACAGAACTATTTTGCAGCTATAGTCCTAGCTGAAAAACAGAACCTGAAATTTCACATCTGTTGCTCTCTCATAAAATTTCCAGCTTTTCATCCACAGCTGTAATTGCTGAGACTTAACTCACACACAGCAGCCTAGCATTCCTAGTTGCAGTCTCAAGCAGAACTGAGCAAAATATTTTATCCCACCATTTTATGACTTGAAAAATAAGAATAGATAAAAAGATGGAAGAAATGCTATGTAAACTTTGATCCCTATTTTTGCATCAGTTCCACATTTCTGCCATTCTGAGCACGTAGGTCAGATTCAAAGCTAAGTACTTCCACAGAGCTTAGTGCTGAAGTTAGCAGCAACACAATTCTACAGCACAGGAAACTCAACTCTAGCTGATACTTAAAAGCAGACACTGCAGATGATAGAGCAAATCTGAAGATTTAGTAAAGAAGTATATACTCACTGGAGGCCCAAGCAGTCCTTTAATTCCAGTAAAGTTAAAAATCCCATCTGTATCATTGAGTAGTAGCTAAAAAAGTGGTTGAGAAACAGGTTATTTCAAATACCAATCTAGGGCACACATACATTTTTAGAAACGTACAGACAGTTAAAGCATCTCTTTAGAACTATGGGGAGAAAAACGCAAATAAGGCTACTGAAAAGGCTCTCTACTTTTAATTTTTGTTACACATTTGGAATAAGAAAACCTAGCACTTGTGTTACACTTAGGTAAGGATCTCAGAATGATTTCAAAACTTTAACCAGACTGACTCTCATTTTTAATTTGAAAACTATGACACCAAATGCTGCAGCCTGAAGTTGTTTCTCCTCAGTAAGGTAGAGATCAAAATGAGGGTTTCATACTCCAATATGTCACTGGCATTCTAAGATGGTGAATCTGTCTGACTACACTCATCCTTTTGTAGAGTTATAGTTATATTTTGGATATGTCTGCATCATACCGTGCAGTGCCATGTAGTGATTTCTAAGTCAGTCCTGATCTCGCTGCTGTGTCTGCAGTCAATGAAACTAGCTTGGATGCCCCAAACAGTATGGTCACTTGGATATAGAACACTACCTAAGCTAATCAGTTGTGAGTCTCAACAAGCCTGAACAGAGCAGTACAATAGCAATGCTGCTATACTGCTTCCTATCCTGGAATTAGTGAGCTCAGCATTAGCTCAGGCATTTCTGCATACATTGATCGCAGAATCAGAGTGATGAAGGTGGACAAAATCTGGTCGAACCCTCTCCTCAATGCAGGTCTAATTGGATCAAGTCACTCAGGGACTTGTCCAGTTAAATCTTGAACACCTCTAAGAATGCAAATGCCACAATTGTTCTGGGCAACCAGTTCCGGTATTAGAGCATCATCAGGGTAAAAAGTTTTTGCTTGTATTAAATTGGAATTTCCCATGTTTCAGCCTGTGTCTGTTACGTCTTGTAATATTGCCATACACCTCCAAGAAGTGGATGCCTCAGTCTTCTCTGTATCCTCTGATCAGGTAGTTATAGACAGCAACTAAGTCTCTCCTTAGCCTTCTTTCCTCCAGGCTCAGCAGACCCAGTTCTCTCAGTGCACTGGTCCCCCAACCACCTTGGCAGCCCTGCATGGGTCTTGCTCCATTATGTCCATATCTCTCTTGTACTGGGGCTCTCATAGCTGGACATGGTACTCCAGAAGCGGTCTCATGAATGCCAATCACCACCCTCTGAGTCTATCAGTTAAGCCAATTTTCCACCTATTTTATCATCCACTTATCCACTTCAAAGATCATCTGCTTGGTGACAGCAAGAGTATGGGAGACTGTATCAGAAGCCTTGCTAAAGTCAGGGTATACAATGTCCAGTGCCCATTCCTCGTCCACAGACAAGCAATCATTTTGGTCAGGAATGAAATGCCATTAATAAATCCATATTGGCTGCTCCCAAGCAGATTCTTGTCCTGATGTTATGATTGGGCTTTCATTTTGGTTTCAGATAGCTACCTTTCTGGTTTAAATAAGTGTTTCCAATACTGTATCATATGGTCATACATTACCATTTAGGACAGACAATATGTAAGTGCTAGCGCCACATAAATGTTGTAGGCGAATAGAGATCTGTACTCAGCTTCTGTCATGTTTCATTTCTTTCACCCCAACAGTCCCACTTACTGTGTGACAGTTTAGCCTTGTTTTGGATTCAGAAATATGTACTGAATCTCTTTAGAGGCTTGAACTAGCCCACTTGTTTAGCAGGCAAGCCATGCCATCCATTTCAATACAAGGCCCCGTGTGAAGCAGTATATTCCCATTCAGCATACTGAAAATCTGAATTTCACAAGGCTGGGTCAGGGCATGCCTTCAGATGCCAGGGATTCACTTAGCATATGAATAAGTGTGTTGTCACTGAGGTATTGTGAAATCTGAATGGCTCTTCTGCTTGCATCCATGTGCAGCTCAATGCTGTCAGATCAGAATCTTTTGCAAGATTTGTTATGAATACAGCATACAGGAACTAAGTCTGAAGTTACCCCTGCTTTGAGTAGGAGGTTTGACCATATGGCCTCCAGAGGTCACTTCCAATTATCTTACGAGTCTCTGAATACCATTTTTCTAATCTGGGATGGGCAGGAGGACACAGAAGAGGACAGACCAGCTTGGTCACAGCACACATCCCAGCCTAGCCTAGCCTAGCCTAGACTGTCATCTGAGCATGGCAGTGTATGGTCAACTTTCTGTACTTTGAGGTCTTGTTGGCATCATGATTCATGCAGCTAAAGTCTGTTACTTATACTAGATGCTGCTACCTGCTCTCTGTCCTCATATTCTACAAAAAAAATTGGAAAATTATCAAATAAAAAGACAGTTTAAGCCCCACAGGCAGCACTTCCTCTCCTAGCCTGCATGAGCTCTCTGCTGCATTGCTCCAGTGGTAGCATGATGCTGTTGGTCCCACTGAATTCACAGCTCTATATGGCCCAGAAAGTGAACAGGACATGGTCTATTACTTTAACGATAGTAATAAAAGAGTCCTGCTGCTGTAATTGTTCTGCTTTATCTACAGCTGGTGGCAGAAATCCAGGAACCTCGGGTTTACGTTGCTTTTCATTGTGGAATTACTCAGTATTCATTCCTTTCGGGCTCAATCCAAACTGTGTTGAAGTCAGTGGAAAGAATCCCGAAGGCTTTGCTGAGCTTGGGATCAGGCACTTTGTACATTTTATAGAGTTTAGCTGCAAATAGAAATTGTGGTTGGAAGTCAGAAAACTGTACACGGTGCTCAAAAAGACATGAAAACAGAGGGTAGAAGGATCATGATTAGAGAAGAAGATTGCACTCTTCACAACCTGTTCCAGGTATACAGTTATTTATCTTCCTTTTTGGAGAAGCAAGCAGATTAAATAGCAACTATCCAGCAATGTAACTTTTTAACACATCCAATCAGTTCAGAAAGTGCTGACTACAAAGTAAGTGCAATGTTATTCTTCATATTTTCTTCAATGCTCTGAAGAGGAAGAAACAGTAGTTTCTAATGTGATTGTCTGGATTGGGTTCTAAGTAAACCTTCATCTTTGTATCTGAATGGCATGAATATACCCTTATTAGAATAACAGAAAGAACATATAGGAATCATAAAATCTTTCGACATTTGCTTTACACACCCAACATTAACTTTTCTCTAGACCTTTCATTCAGTTCCTGTACCTAAACTGTGGATGAATAAAGGCAGCAATAGATAATTGTTTAAAAGTTTTAAATTTAAATCCAATAAAATTTCTTTATTCAAAATTGTTTCTGTACTGTATCCAACTAAATTGGAGTGATAAAATTGTAGCAACAATTAATATGATTTACTGGTTATCATGATTCTATGCATGAAAATGCACTGAGTACCAGACATTATGCTCTAAAAGCGAAATAGCCAATACAGGATGAGGAATACTGACTTTAGTATATTGGAGCATCAAACAGCAGCAAACTGAGGGACATTGTTTTTTAAACGCTAGTTTAGAGCAGACTTCCTTATCGACAGCAGGAGGCCACAGAGGAGGCAGACAGGACTACAAGACTCTGAGACCTACGGTGTTGGTAGGTACTGCAAAAGCATGGAAATGGCTGGGTTCCACTGCAGGTCTCAGTTTTATCTCACCATGTCTTTTCACAGTGTTAGAAGTGGCCCTGTGGTTCACTTAGAGCACTCGATCTCTGCTGCTTTACCCATGTCAAGCCAATATCCACATTAAAACAGCTGGTAGTGGTATTTATTTTAGTTCTGTAATTCCAACTGCAATTGATAGGTCTGCTTGCAGTAGTTCTTCACCCACCTTTCTTCCTATTTCATCTTTTCAAAACAAATCCATTTGACGTAGAGACATACAGAGATTTTTTTGTTTTGAGTAGACTTCTGACCTGAACATCAACAGCAGAATTGCTGGTTTGTTAACTGCTTGTGTCCTCTTCTCTATGAGACGAGTTACAGAGACTTTAATGCTTGGCAAGCACGCTTACCTCAGGTATTGCTATGATTGGTCCTGGTGGTCCTGGTGGTCCAGGTGGTCCCACAATACTGTTCCCGTCCTGTCCTGGTTCACCCTATTTTCAAAAGCATTACAGGTGGAAAACCCCATTTACTAAGTACCACATTTCACATAGGTTTCTCAGGAAGAATGAAATCCGCATAATCTGACCTGAGGTCCTGGGTCACCCTTTTCTCCTTTTGGACCCTGCAGGTGATAAAAAAAAATCAGCATAAATGAGTTAAAGGGAAAAATTGTGAAAATGTTTTTCTCTAGCTTCACAAAAAGCACGACAGTTAAATGCAAGCACAGCTCTCCCAAACCACAGATGGGGTCAGCTAGTTTCAACTCAGATCCTCTGAGGGTATAATGTTTAGAAGTATTTACCAGCACGTTTGACAGAGTTCACAGATGACGAGAAGCAAATGGGCACACAACATTTCACTAGTTGGGGATTAATTCAACAAGGCTTTCTTTTACTGCACTGAAATCAGCCATGCCTGGCTGCTCCTGCCCTTTTCAGCATTGATCACCTCAGTTGTGTCCAGGACTGCCCAGTGCACTGGGCAGGGGAACACAGATGAGCTGAACAGTCATTTTTCAGGCAGGTTTTATTTCTAAGCTTGATCAGCCCCTCGGCACAACTCACCGTACTGGGGACACAGACAGCTTGTCTGGCATGAGTGAGAGGAAGGTGGCAGAGGACAAGTCCTGGGACTTCCCAACTAAAGAGCTCTGTAATCCTCGCAGCTCTTAAGTATGAGAAATGCATCAAAATCACCTGTGAGCCTGTTGGCTTCCCTCTAATTAAAAGCAGAGCTGATTTCCAAATAATTAAAAGCAAAAAGAGCATCAAAGAATCGGAACTAGCCTCTGGAGGTGCCTGTATCGCTTCTGGCTGATGAGGGAGGCAAGGGCAAGGGACACTCTGCTCCTGTGTGTCTGAGGTAACCACTCCAGGTTAAGTAGGACAAATCCAGGCCCAGCTCTCCACACGCTACTAGCAAGTACTGGTAGGGCTTCTGCAGATCTTTAAGACATAGGTTTGGGAGCCAGTGTGTGTCAGGTGATCATGGATTACAATAGTCCTACTCACCACATCCCCGGGAGGTCCGGCAATGCCAGGAAAGCCTGGTTTTCCATCTGTACCCCGCATTCCCTGCCACAACAAATATACTGTTATCCTCTCTAAATTGCATTCCATTTCATGCAAGCAGAAGGCTACCACTCTTGGGAAGGACATAGTATGGTTCTGAATGGACTAGGGGGCAGGTCTGCGGGTGGCTCCGTAGAGTCAGCATCATCTCAGTAGTAATCTGCTGTCTCCACTCCTCCTGCTGTTTCCCCCTGTCCAGAGCAGGTTTTTTTTAATGCAGCTCAAATCATTCTTCCCCACTGCTCCCACCTCCACTTAGCAACAGGGTGAATTCTATTCCTTTCACCCAAGACACGTTTTGTGGGTTATTTCTACCCTTCAGTTAAGTGACTCTCAGGATGGAGGAAGAGGAGGGAGAGGTACTGAATGTAGACAGGAGTTCGTATGTGGGGCAAAAAGTTGTATAGTTCCTGCTCTAGTTCAATGCAGGACTGTATATTACTGCTAAGAACCTGATCAGTTGCTCTATTCTATGTGAAAAACAGAAGTATCACTCCATAATGACAACGTAGTTTGCCCAGAGAAAAATGGATAAATGAAGACTCTGAATTCTTAAAGGACCAGATAAACAATGAACTACATTTTTTGCACCTATGGTTTTCTGTGTCATATGAAAGAGCAAAGGAAATTTCACAGAATAGCCCTGTTTTGTTTTATTTGTGGGGCTGTTTTTGTGGGGTTTTGGGGATTGGTTGTTTTTTTTTGGTTGGTTGTTTTTTTTGGGGTGGAGTGTTTTTGATTTTTGTAGCAAAGGGCTGTTTTGGTTCTTACTTTTTGTTCTGCTTCAGGGAAGTATTTTTGGGCTTTTACAGCAGATAGTACCATGAAAATACAGTAGACATAGACAATTCCATTAAAAGGTCAGCTCAGTAGCTGTCAAAATGGTAAACTGAATACAAGAAATTATTATAAAAAAGACAGGAAAACAAGAGCACAGAACATTACTATGCCACTGTATGCCCATAACCTCAATTCTGTGCAGTGGTTTGTTCACATTTCCCATCTTGAACAGGATCTAGTGAAACCAGAAAAACTTCAGAAAAGGCCAGTGGCAATAATGGAAGGTACAGAATGGTTTCTGTATGAGAAATGGTGGTGTAAGCTACGAGTCTTTAGCTTGGAAAAGTGACAAATGAGGACGTGGGTGAAGTACATTGCAGAGGCTGCTAGAAGTAGAGAGTAGTTAAGGACTCACACTTCTAATAGAAGAAATTGTGGGCATCAGATGAAAATAACTGGAAGACCTTGCCCCAAGGTCTTGTAAATTGTACAAGTTTGCATGAGTTCCAGGGGAGACTTCAAGTTCACTTGAAGAGACCTAATTGTGGTTCAGAAACCATTTCTAACTGAGAAAGTCCCAGAATCACAAACTGTTGGAGTCTAGGAGATCACTCAGGAGAAATATTATGTAATACTTGCCCTTTTATAAGGTCAAATTGCATCTAAGCACCTGCTCACACTGCATATGCTTTTGACATTGTTGGAGACAGGGTACTCAAATGGATGGATGTGACCCAATAAAGCCACTGAGAATTCTCTAATAATCTACAGCAGTGTCTTAAAGAACAACAGAGTTTCAGAGCATCCAAAGTCAAATGGTCTTCTCTGCTGTGTTTCTGGTGTGACAGAAAAAATTCAGATTAAGAGTTCACAGGACTCAAAAATCCTCTCTCTTCTTATGCCTTTCTACAGAACCACCTGCATAAAAGATTCAATGCGTCCATTTCATTAAGAAAGGATATTCTCACTGTTATTTCTACTTTTTGTCTGTGATCAGCAAAACATATGGCTCAGGAATAAACACTCGGTTTATTAAGGTAAAGTATTTCATCTTACAGACAAGTGCAGGATAAAAGGTGTGTCTGAATTCTAACAGAATTTAGGCACCTAAGCAACTACTGTGGTTTAGGCACCTTCATGGCTAGTACAAATCGTACCTGGGACTTAAGTCTCTTCAGTGCTTGTGGAAAATTATATGTAACTATATACGTAGCAAAGGTAACTGGGCAGAGGAAATAACCTTGGACCAACTGCATTTCTGCAACAGAATGCTGTTGTTTCAGGTATGTTGGTCACTGCAGATCAGCTTCCTACTATTACAAATGCTGGATAATTTCACCAATTGATTTTCCTAACAGAATTTCATTTGGAAGAAAAGATCCAGGATAGCTAAGATGTTTATTGTAAATCAAGTATCCAGAGAAATCCGTATTTCTAACTCCCTCCGCCCTTTAAGAATGTAGCTCATTGCTCAAATATAAGAAAACAAATATCTTTTTTAATCTGAGGATTGAAGAGATATATTGATCATTTTTAAATAGCACTGTAGTCACTGCACTTACAATATACGCATGTGTTTGAAATGTATCTATCACACCAACAATAATAATTACTCAAACAAAGATCACAGAACAAAGCACTTATATGTATAATAACTTACAAAATAATTGAATGTCTCAAACAGATTAAACAGTTAAACAACTATCCTATGTATCAATGCATCAGCTTTAATTATCATGCCATTACAATATTTCCACAATATTTTAAAACCAAAAACTCTAGTTAAGGGCAGAGAATAAGTTTTTAACAAAAAATGTATTTTCAGCATGGAGACTTGGCACCTACTCGTGTCCATAGCGCAGTATCATGTGACAGCATGTCTATTCTAGCCAATCCTTTGCAGTATCACTCACCAACACATACTGTGCAGATACTTGATATTTTCACTCAGAAGTAATGTTGTCCTCCAGCATTAACGGGAGGAGCACCCAATGGAGGGACTTTCTTCAGCCCTACAAGCTGAGCTCTATGGACTCTAGACATAGGGGACTTCCAGATCTTTGATTGCTATTGTTCTATGAAACAGATGCATGCTGTTATTGTTGGCAATATGCTTCCTGGCTAGCCAGTGACTTGTGCTCTGTGTGTTCAGGCACAAATTTTAGGAACAGACGATGGGGGCTCCCACCTATTGTTTTCCATTTCCTGGTCCCTCAATGATGCTGTCACTTCCCAGAGCGATGAAGATTTTGAATTTCTTTAACTCCACATTTAAGGTGCTGAAAACATGTTGCCATGCTGTACTATTAACCTGAGTGGTACTAGAGCTCTATATAGGAATACAAAATCCTTGTTCTGTCTAAGGCCCCATTCTGTGAATCTGCCCTTTTTTCTCTGGTTTTTCATCTCTCCACTTTTCCTCATGCATTACTTAACCAATAGCAGCATCAAAGTGGAAAAATCCAGTCACTACTGAGTTCAAATCAAAAACAAGACAATGTAGTCATGGCATCTCCCTTCTTCCCCCCAGCACCTTCCAGAAAGTTTTCCTATCACTTTCTGGGATCATGTCGGAAGGTCTCATCCTGTGACTTTCTCTTTCAATAGCATACACGTAACCTCGTGAAAACCAGAATGATGTGTAAATGAGTGTCAGAGAGAAACTGCCCAATGTCTTAAAAAAAACTAAACAAAAATACACGAACTGCCTTGGAAGGTAATGCCCCAGCTTGTATTTACTCACTGTTCTGGTGGGATAGGAAATAATTCTATTAATACATATTCTGGGTTGATACCCAGTGTAAACGGGAACAAAATTTGTCCCACACGTAGTACAGCATATGAATGTTAAACAAAACCTGTTTTGTTAAGGCAAATGCTGGGAATACAGAAATAAAAAATATATGCTGAAGCAAAATACGTTAGCTTTCAAGTGTTCCTTGTTACATAGTGTACCTTTGGTCCTAATGACCCATGCTGTCCATGTCTTCCTGCAGAACCCTATAAAATTACACTGAATTTACTGGTAAATCCATGTAGCATTTCATAATAAATTTCTCAGGAAAAAAACTAATTCATAACCACAACTGTTACAAAAGCAAAGTTGGAGACCAGTAGTATCAACAGAAAGTAACAAAATGCAAGCATTGTTTTAGCTTTGTTTTTCTACTAAATACTGCCTTGCTCTATATTATCATGCAAAGATCTAAAGATTTGTTTTTTCTTATGAAGACAACCTTAATCTTGTCACTGCATACTATATACATTTTTAGAAAATATTAGAAATAGAGTTGTCCAAGTGCATTTGTTGCAAGGGATTTTTTCCATTTGCTTAGAATTTTCTGAAATTTCTTCCTTGGCTAAAATTAGGACATGTTACCAGTTTCAAGGCAACACAGCATTGTCTTGCGAGGTTTACAAGTAGCTTGAAACAAACATTTAGGAAGGAAATTCCTATCCTGTCTCTATATGGTGATATCAGTTGTAAAGTACAGTTATGACTCTCTGAAAGTAAAATGAACAACAGCTCATTATTCATCATTTTAGAAAGTTAAATGGAAAAAATAGAATTCAACAAAGTGATTGAGTTGTCTTCATCTGCAATAGGAAAACAGGACACTAATAAAGCAAACACCAACAAAACTTTACACTGATCTGTGGAAGAAAGAGCATAGAAACCCTGCAAATGATAGCTGAGCCTACAGACAAAGTAAATTTGATACTTCTACTTCAAAACATAACCACTACTTTCTCATAAAAGATTAATAAAAAATGCAACAGATACAAATATAGTGCAAATAAATGTAATTTATTTCCTAGCAGCTGCTTTGAGTTACAGCCCCATAACAAGCAGATATTCTATTTTCACTCCAAAATGAACAGAAACCTCTTGAGTTGTCATAGGGTGTAAGCGACTCATAATGCTTTCATGCAGTTCCAGTAAGCATGTATAATCATTTTCATAATTACAGGAAAGTTCTTATGTGTCTTCTTTACTGACTCAGACTTTGTGGAGTGACTAATTAGTAACAGGAAAGCAAAATTCCAGGATTTTGTTCAGCTGCAATAAGACATTTTTTCAGTATTTCTAGCTGAGTGACTTGGAAACAAAGCCTGTTATCAAACCAAAATTAAGAGTAAGGCTGTCATTGAGGCAGGTCAGAATGGGCAATTTTGGAACTGGGTTTAGACATCTCATTTTGGACACTAGCTTGTTTCAGCTAACAAATTCTATTCTTATTTTTGTAACTGCATTTTTTGTGCCACTTTTTTAGTATCTAGGAAAAGATGTAAGAGGGCACAAGGTGTCTAATATATTAGCTAAGATATTAGACAGTCAGTTATAACTTCTGTGACTCACAATTACTAGTACTTTAAACCAGCACAGTAAAAAGCTTCTCGAACTCGCTCCTGTCTCCAGTGTTCAGTACATTTCCGATGATTCATGGAATCATAGAAACACGGTTGTACAGGGCCTCTGGAGGCCATCTAAACCAGTCGCCCCCTTGAAATAGAACCGTCATCCACTACAGATCAGGTCAGTCATGGCTCTGTCCAGTAAAGGCTTGAAAATTTCAAACAAATCCATAACCTCCCTGGGCACATTGTCCCAATTCTGCACCAATCCCCTAGTGAAGAGGTTTCTTCTAAGGTTTAGCATGAATGTCTCAAGCTACAAATTGTGACCGCTGTCCCTTGTTGCATCATCTGATACTACAAGGAACAGTTTGGCTTCATCATATTTGCAATTGCCCCTCAAAGACGTGTAAGCTTCTATCACGCCTGTGTCTCCTTTTTGCCAGACTAAACTATTGCAGCTTCTTCAGCTTCTCCTCACTGGTCATTTACTCAAGGCCTCATGCCATCTGTACAGCTCTCTGCTGGCCTGGCTCTGTCTTATCCACACCCTTCTTGAAGTGGGGCATAAAAAAAACAGATTCAGTATTTCAACGCAGCCTCACTAGCCCTGAGCAAAGGGCTATAATAATAATGACTCCGCATCTGTTGGTGATGCTCTTTCTGATGTATTCCAGTACAGGGTTTGCCATATTTGCAGTGACAGTGAACTGTTGCCTAGTATTCACTGTGGCATCTACCAAAACTCAAGGCTATCATCATCAGCTTTTTCTCCAAACTTGGACAACAAGACTCATTCTTGCAAAGCTATGCTTTAAAAGTTTGTATGTTTCTTTAGGAGTGAGCACAGGGGCAGGACTTCTGAAGACCAAACTAGAACAATGCAGGCAGCCCTGGGAGGAGGAATACTGAATCATTGCCTGCTTTGGGAAAGCATCATAGGCTGCAGTTTTGATGTTATCGCTAAGCATGAAGATAAATCCCAATGATCTGGTAAGTACTGATGCATTGTATTCCCATATATCCTATTTGGTGTTTTAAAGTGGCCCACACTCGCAAAAATCTCCTGAGACATGGTGATGGAGGAAAAAACATCCGTTCTTCTGGGACATGGCTTCCACACTACTGGGAACACTTTTTTAGTTTAAGTGGTATTTCAGATTATGCACATGTGATAGTCAAACTATAACGTTTCAGTATCATTAGAATGCATAATTCATCTTCATATGCAAGAAGGACCTCTATTACGGTAAACCAAGAAATAGAGAGCTAGATAATACAAAAAGCCCTGTTTCACCCTTTGATCTCTCAAAAATAGACCATAGCAGAATCTAAAAATCATCAGCTAACTAGGTATCAGAGAAATACCATTCAGATTCTTTGGACGACACAGTTATTGTAATGTCATTCCAGAGCAACTGAATCCAGTGCAGTACAGTGACTCCAAATCTACAGCTGACTGGGCCTATGCAATTACAAAAAGCAGAGAGGGGTACACTTTCATTTTCGGAAAAAAACCCCAACAACAAACAACACTCCCTTCTCCCAAAACATCCACTTACCTTTGACCCTCTTGATCCTGGAATTCTGGATTCACTTAACAGGCCAATGGTACTTGATCCTTCCATGTCCTAATGGAAGAGAAAAAAAAAAGCTACAGAATTTAAGAATTTTCTTTTTTTTTCCCCCAAATGCCCTGTTTCCTGGAGTCCTGTAAAAAAACAGAAAGATATTGAACACAAATATTTTTATCATCAATAGTTTTTTGACCAATGCATGATGTTCTGGAGACAGGCTTTGCTCATATGCCATAAGGGCATGTTGATCTTCCTTACAGAAACTCTGGTCTTTACAGTCTTGCCAATTTGACACTATTTCTCCAACACTACAGTCCGGACAGCACCAGGTAGGAGTGAGACAGCAACACGGTTCTAAGAAGCATGCTGTAGCAGTACTTTTCTGTTTAGCATTTGCCTGCCACCTGGCTACTGAAATACTGTAATAACTAGTAAGGGTTACATAACTGATTTAAGGCAGGGACGCCTTGCAGGCAGTTTGCTAAGAGCAACAATCACTATTCAAAAATAGAGGTCCTCTCTAAATCTCGCAGCTGAATGTTAAACTTCTGCTTAAAATACAGCTTACTGAAATGAAACTGAGCAGAAAAAAATGTCCTATCACAAAACTGCAGAATTAATTATGTTGGGAGGGATGTCAGAGGCCACCTCCTGTTGAAAGAAGCATCAACACTGAATTCAAATCAGGCTGCTCAGGGTTTTGTTCCCTCAGGTCTTGGAACCCTCCAGAGATGGATGTTCTGCAGCCTCTCCAAGCACCTGTTCCAATGCTTGGCTGTGGGCAAGGTGAAAAGCATTTTACTTCTATCAAGTTAGAACCTCCTCTGTTTCAATTTATGATTGTTGTTGCTCATCACTTTGTGCACCACCGTAAAGATCCTGGTTGTGTGTCTTCTCAATAACTTCCTTCTAGGTTTCAGAAGGCTCCTAAAATGCTTAAGCCTTCTCCAGACTAAGCAAGCTCAGTTTCCTGAGTCTCTCCTCACAGGTCATGTGCTCCAGTCCACTGACTATTCTTGTGGCCCTTTGCTGACTTCAGAAAGATCTCTGTGGAAGCTGTTGAGAGCAGCATCTGTATTTGATGTGGAGATTTTCTAGGGGTTTTAAAGGAGACTACACCGAAAGCAGCAACCTCCCTCTAGCTCTCGTTGTTCTGACTGTGACATTCCAAATCCACGAAAGAACCAGGGGCTGCCAATTCCAAAGCAGCCAAAGAAATAAAATTGCAGTTTGCCACAATTATCTGTTTTACCCCCAGCACCACCCCAGCCACTTGTTCCCTATCCCTTGCCTTATGTCTAATCTAGAACTTGTCAGACAGACAGTGCTTCAAACCATCTGGATGAACCGTGCCATCAGGAACATGTTTATTTGTTTTTAGCTGCAGCTTCCAATGCAGCTGTGCTGGCTTAATTGTTTCATTTTTCTGAAAAGGGAAAATCTTGATCCTTCTTCACTCCACTTCCCTGCTCACAGCCATACAGCGTTCATTTTCAACATCAGTGCCATGTTTTGAATCCTCTCACTTTCCTGTGAGCCACTTCAAATCACTAAAATGGCAGAAAATGTTACTTTTTTGGGGTGGGATGGTTCTCTAAAACTTTAGTAAATTAAATTGCTTGTGGAAGGATTGATGGAACACTGGATGTTAGTGCATGTGAAGGGCAGGCATGCACCAGGAATAGCTGCAGATGGTGGAGGAGCAGGAGGAGCAAAGTAGAATCTCCACCTCTTAGTGACAACAAACCCTTGTATCATCTTATCATGTTTGGAGGACCCATACTCCTTGCCTACTTAGCTTTCTGCTAGTTAGTGACTTGAAATGGCTCAGATTACCACAGGTCTGATGCACTCTGGGGACGGTGTAAGGGAAAGGGTGGAAGACCAATTAAATGAGCTTAAGCTGCTGTGGAACAACAGCCTAATGCTGAAGTTATGGAAAATATCAACTGATCTGACTCCAGTCAGAAAGTGAGATCTCGTTCTTTTGGCCTTTTCCACCAACTCCAAGAGAGCAAGAACAAGAGAAGCATGAGTGCATAGCTGGCATCATGTCCTTCCTTTCAGGGACCAAGGTGGGAGATGTTGAGTCATCAGGCTGGCTCCCGTCCTTTCATGTAACTTCACCTGAGACTGAATGTTATTCAGACTTTCATTTTGCTCCTCCACTACCTATCAGTGTATCAAATATCAACAGAAAATCTGCTGATACTCTGGCCTGTTTAACCAAACACTCGCTACTTAGGGTAAACCAAAAGCTGTGTTTCTGGGTCCTTCTTCCCCTTGCCTCCACTGTGCCAATATATTCTTCCCTTTAAGAGAGTGCTTGATGAATGTTTTATATAACACACCATCACTTTTGACATCTGCATATTTTTAATGAGTTTACCAGGTACCTTCTGTGGCTCAGACTGCTCTGTTGGCAAGCATAAGTGCCAGCAAACCCCATGCCATTTGAGTTTTGTGTATAGCTGATCACAGATGCTAACAAGTGCTAACAGGAATGTTTTGCAGAAACAGCCTTACAGCAATAAACAGACTGCCAACCAAAAGGTAGTGTTGCCCTAATGAACTGGCAGACCACACTGCTGCCTTAACAGATGGCAGGGGTGGGCATCCAAAAGATCAGCTAGAACTAGCTGTTAACAGTAGTATTCCTCTCAGGGAAATTACAATCCTGCCAGTTCTTTTTGGGCTAGATGAAGTTCAAGACTAAGCCAGTCAAGATATTGTTGCTGCAGTTAGAGCTGGGATCCTTCTGTGTTTATGTCCATAAAACTGGGGACTTTCAGTTTTCACTCTCTCCTGCTCATCTGCTAACTTTGCTCCTCCAAGACTTAGGTATCAGAAGTGGCAGAGTTTGGTCCTAAGAACCTCCATGCAGGGGAACTCTTTGGTGGCATAATGAGGCAAAGTTGGCTTCTACTCAAATAGTGTGCATGGGGAAGAGGGAAGAATCTCTTAACACTGGATCATCAAGGGTCGCAGAAGATGACTGCAAGCCATAGAAGCCACGATCCTGGGCTAAAACTCAGACCAGGCCTAGGATGAAGACATGGCTTACCAGTAGTCCTTATCTCATTCTGAGACAAGTACATTATTCAGGGGAGACTCTGTACCAGCCTCTATAGTGTGTCTAAGTTAACGCAATGGAGTGTTTGTACGCTTAGACTGTATGCTGTTCCTTGCTAACAAATGCAGTGCTGGCAATTAAGCACTTGTAGACTGCTGGCGAGACTTTTTCATCCATTGAAATCCACGGACATCAGTGAGATTATTAACAAGTAGTGTATCTAGTACACTATTATTTAGTTAGACATCAGATATCAGAATTTAAGCATTAGTGGTCACATCTGTACTTGGAGTACTCAACGTATCTCTAGAGTAAAGAAAAGAAAAATACAAAAGGGGTAGTGTAGATACTAGGAGAAAAATGTGAGTAAACAGGTATCTTTAAAACACCACCACTTTACTGCAGCAGTTCCACAGATGGTCAGAAGTTTTGGTCAAACATTGCTTAATTCTTTGATGAAACTGCCCTCAGTTTCTATGCAAGCTAGTGTTATATCCCATGACATAAAAAACCCGAAAATTGTGGAAAGACTTTCCTGAGCCAAACAGCCAAATTAGAAACGAAAAATGCATGGAAAAGCAAAAAAAGGGAAGACTCATATGCAAATACTTATGCAGGCAATTTGTCAACCTCTCTTCACAAAGGTGTTCATGCAGCAGCTTTAGTTCTTGAAGCTGAATGTGCTCCCTTTGCCTTTTTGTACTGCAAAGCTACTTTCTGCTCCAAGATAATCAAAATGAACAATCATCAAATGACAAGCAAAACTCAGCTTGAGCTAGCCAGATCTCATATTTTAAACTGATGAAGGTATTATTTTCAGAAGTGGAAAGAGTAATGTTGGGGTCGATGTAGCTTGAGAAGCATGACTAGGCCGCTTAAGCAAAACAGTTCGCATAACTGAACAGGCCGCTGCGAAGGACAGCTAAGAATAACAATTGAGAAAGTTAGCAAAAACAAGATGTGTTCAAGGACGTGGAGGCAGTCTGTTGCTATTGGCATTAG
>Ga0181612_113271_pt1 | contig 17104 bp, 10 predicted proteins | sample HoacroProtozoa21_FD_119630 | JGI IMG/M metagenome (GOLD analysis project Ga0181612, IMG submission 119630) | Hoatzin crop microbial communities from Cojedes, Venezuel. Combined Assembly of Gp0051906, Gp0051904, Gp0051908
ATCCATGCTGACTACTCCTGATAACCTTCTTTTCCTCCACTTGCTTGATTATGACCTCCAAGATAAGCTGCTCCATCACCTTTCCTGGGATGGAGGTGAGGCTGACCAGCCTGCAGTTCCCTGGGTCCTCCTTCTTGTCCTTTTTGAAGATTGGAATGACATTGCCTTTCTCCAGTCCTTGGGCAACAGAAACAAAGACTGGAGCAGCAGGGTGTACAATCATGCTAATTTCTAACCTCTTTCTTGCTAGACTGTGTGCAAACTTACCCTGCTGCAAGGAATGGTAGAGACCCACAGGACCCCTGTTTCTATTCCTTGAGCTCACCTGTCCCTTGGTTTTCCATGACACAGGAATTCCATGGCTTGCAACCACGTGAAGATCCTGGTGTGTATTTTACATTTAGCCATCCTTGTGGAGAAAAGTATTTTCTGGCACCTTCAGCATCTGTGATAGATTTGCAAAGAGTGGGCTTTTTGCTCTAAAATCATTATTTTCTGTATATGCTCTTTTAGTATATGTTGGCCATGAGCTCCTCGGACTGCAGCCACAAAATAGTCAAAAGGGCACGCCCTGAAACCATGTGAGTTTCTCCCTGAAACCCTCTGGTAGAGCATAACTGTGCGCTTCCCAGAAACAGGCCCTAGCAAGCTCACTCAGTGGGACATTTGCTTTCTTTTGCAGATAGGAAGGACATTGCATCCTGACTGAGGAACACTTGACTCCGATATGGGAGACATCCATCTTCCATCCCCTGTCCAGTGAAAGGGTTCACCATCTTGACCTTGGCATGAATCATCCTCAGCCCAAATGATACTTCTTTGGAGCCGAAAAATGCTGGATATTACAGTGGTGTGTTTGTTTATCCTTGCTGAGACTCTAAGTTGCCAACCAAGCCTCAGGCACAGCCGGTAGAAACAAAGGCAGAGAATGAGGCCATGCTCGTCCCAGTTGATGGAGGTAATGGAGGCTTGGCTGATGCAACTGTGTTCTTCCCTTTTCTGCTACATCTCCCTGGCCCTTTCTTGTCTCATCCTGCTAAGTCTAGACATGAACAGAGTAGGAAGGGAGAGAGTGGCAAATAGAATAATTTTATTTCTATTGTCTGTTTCTCTCCATTCATGCAACATCAGCAGCACTGACAGCTTTAAATCATGCCAAGAAATCTCCCAAATGGTAAAGCAAAAAGCCTAAGACAGTCAACCTGGAAAATTACTAGGATGCAGTAAGTCTTTCTCAGAGCACCATGGCTCTGTTTAGCGCATTTAGAAGTTGCAGATCTCCAGTTCATAAAGTTCAAGAGTAGAAAGGCAGGAAAGCCTTTCAGAAAAATATACTGTCAGAGGCACTTACACCCTGCGTCTATGCTGCAAGTGTAAAGTGCAATTTACAGCAGTTAGCAGAAGGAACAGGAACCATGAAGATGTGACTTCACCACTTTAAGTTACTCAAATACTTATCTGTGTCCAGTGACAAGCTGATACAAACTGCATTAAAGCCACTGGTACTATGTCCTCAATGTTATTACCAATAATGTTATTACCTGAGGCAGCTAATCAGGGCTGTGAGGGCAAGACCATCCCAGCAATGCTAATGCATTCATTATCCTCCAGCATGGGTCTATCCTGGTCCAGAATAAATAGGAAGCTTTTGCTCCAAGGAGGTAGCCAGGATCTTAGGCCCATTTAAACATGTACTTCACTCCCAGACTTGCTTAAAATTAAACACAGTATCAAATGTTTTGCTGAATGAGGGGTTGAGGCTTTCCACTCTTTAATAATGCCAGAGACAAATTGTAAGGATTTACCCACTGGTAACCTGTGTGGACTAATTAGCTCATCTTTAGGAAGCACTTTAAAGATGAAGAGTCCTATGCACGCTAATTATTATTATTAAATATACCTCCGAGGCGGAAATGTGAAAGCAGAGAATTGTGCACCCTTTCACAAGCTTTTCAACAAACAAAAAGCAATAGCCTAAAACTACAACCTGATCTATGCTATGAAACCATGCTGGGTGCCAAGAACTATGTGAATAGAGATGCACATGATTCTTGACACTGCTAACACAGGAGGGTTGGACTAGATGACCCACAGAGGTCCCTTCCAACCCCTACCATTCTGTGATTCTGTGATTCTGTAACACAGAGGGCACAGAGGGCACAGATGGTCAACTTTGTTCAGGGCTGTGGTTAGGAAAGGATATGCACTTCATGTTTTGCTCCCAGATAAATGCGGCATGGAGATTTGTTTCAAAGAAACCCAAACAAGCAGGAGATTAAATTCAACCTTGCTATATCATCCATGCCTCCTTCTTAAATAGTGACAAAGGTGGCCTCACTGCAGAATGAATTCTCCAGTTTTGCAGCCAGGAGGGAGAGTGGCTGCAATTAAGGCCTTTGGTGGGGAATTACGAGAGAGTCACTCCTTACCAGTTTTCCTCCAATGCTCCTCTGCAGGCAGGGGTAGGCTGAAAGAAGGATGCTTAGACTACTAGGAAGGATTTAGCCTTACTGCAAGCAGATAGTTTTTCCAGGCACAACCTTTAGGCCAAGAACAGGTTTGTTCAACATGTGGTAGCATCAGAGTGGTTACAAGCTGCATGGCCACAGCCAGTGGACAGGCCCCACTATACACACGCACACTCTCCCATCATTCAGTCACCGAGGATTTTCCAGCACTTATTTGCAAACTTTGTGGGATCTGAACGAAAACATTTTCAGACAAGTATGACAGCATCAAATCTAAATATGTCCATGTGAGCAGTGCTACAGTTGCACAGAAACACAGAAAGGCAGAAATATCTGGAAAGGGCACTACTTGCACTTCAGTGAGCAAAAGTTTAATAACACAACAATCTGAGAGTCAGTGCATCTCTTGAGGGTGCTTGTTGTTGAGCCCTGAGAAACATCCAGATTTCAGAACTTTCATTTACTTCCCGCATATGTCAAATGCATTTTCTTTCTGGGGCTTCACCAGGCTCTGACTTCACCATCCGCAACTGAATTTCCCTTTGCTGCTGAGTCACTCTGCCCACAGACAGGCGGTGCAGATGCCCTCTGCAGATGCAGGCTGAATGATTGTGGGAGTGTGCTGCAGCAGACCCTAAATTTTCCACACCCTGAAGGTCCAGGAAAGTCACTGGTCTCACTGGTACAACAAGCTCTCACCAGTCATGGTGCTGGCAGTATTCAGGGTAGCCAAGAACATGGCTTGCTTCTCTGAAAGTGTCCTGAGCTGTGTCAGTGGCCCCTCTCATCCCTTTCACATGCACGGTAAGTCTGACATCCTATCCCCTCTGTGAACAGTTTCCATCTCTGTAACAGCCTTTACAGGGGAAGAGAGAAGCAGTGGATGGGGTTTGGCCCTTCCCATGATGAAACACTTGACCAATAGATTTCTTGCACGGGGCTTCTTTGTCCCAGCCTTTGGCACGTTGGGTCCAATACCAGCACCATGTTCAAAGTACAGAAAGCAAAGACTCATCACAACCCCGAGAAGCACAATAGCAAGCACGTGCTTTGGAGCATTTGGGGATACTATGGAGTTAACATGGAATATCAGTGGAAATTCAGCCCATCGAGTGTAGAAAATGTTAAGAAAACAGAATAGAGGGACAGGAGTACTTAACTTTTAACTGCTCTCAGGCTGTCACCAGGTGGGAGGAAAGTAGGAGTTAATATTATCTAATAGTGATGAATGGTCACTGTGAGCAATCCTACCTCAGTTTGAATCCTGCTCACCTCACAAGCTCTGCAGCTGTGATGGAGCACACAAGATCAAATTGCATCAGCTAATTTGCTGCCACTCTGTGGCAAAAGGGGTAGGGAGATGGAGCATCAAACTGGCTGCAAATCAATGCAAGAAAAGGGTGTGAGACACAGCGCACTTGGCTACCTTGGTCAGGCTCCCACTTGCACTGGCAGCAAAGAACGTCACTTTGTGCACTTACGCCTGAAAATCTCATTCAAGCAAGAAAACCAGGATGGATCATTTTGTCTTGCTGCAGAAGGCTTTATTCTTCCTCTCTCTGCTGCTCCTGATGATTGGACAACACTAATCTGAAAGTGCTTGGCTGGGATGGGGAGCAGACATAAAACACACTTCTTTAGAAACCTAGCTTGGAATCGAAGCTCACGTGGAAGTGCCAAAGGGTGGGGGGGTTGAGCAGAGACCTCATGACCACGAATTTATTTATCATGCAGGGCATCAGAAACAGCTTGGTCCTTAACCGACTGTGAGACAGTTCGTGTTGAATACTTTAAGTGAAAGAACACAGAGTTTTGGAACAGGATAAGAAAACAAGCATTGGGGGTGAATATAGCCAGCTAGGATGACAGTGACTTCTAAGCACAAAGCGCAAAGCATGGCTGGTTAAGGAAACCACCCATGTAAAAATCATGTCTTGGAGTACAATACAATCTATCCCCATGCCACTGCTCTCATCTACTCCTAGATCACCTATGGCCTGAGACCAGACTCCCTACTCCCATCCAAACACTGCAAAAGAGATTGAAAGCTGATCAGTAGCTACAGTTACCAGCTACCCAGCAGGGCCAAAGGAGCAGGTCTTAAGCATGGATAAGATTCAGTACCTTCCTTTGTTGTGCTGTGCTGGAGTCATCAGGAAATTGTCCCACAAACTGCTCTTATGGTGGATAACACCAGCAGGCAGCAATGCTTTTCCCTTATCACTCACTAACGCACAATTCCTTGCAGTACTCCTCTTGCTGGGGAAATCTGTAGCTAAGAGGCTCCACGAGAGAGAGAGAAGCATGGTCTAGAAAAGTGAAGCGACTCTCATCTGCTTTGGCAAAGCCTCATTGCCAAGAGCAGGCCCCTTTTCCCCATCACTTTTGCACTGTGTGAAGCTGTGTTGGTGTTTCCCAGTGACAAGCAACTCCTCATCCTTCCACACTGGGGAGCATTGGGAACATGAGAGGAGGGGGAGCTATATCTATGCCACGCTCATTCAGAGGCCAGCACAAGTTAGAAGCACTGGTCAGCATGCACAAGGGAATTTTCTGCTGGGAAATCCTAAGCTGTTTTGCAGGAATATGTTCTTTTTACTGATATATTTAGGAAAGAAGTCAAAAGTGCTTTTTGTCATATGATTTAGTTTCAGGTAGTCCTGCAAGTAGCAGGCAGTTGGACTCGATGATCCTTATGGGTCCCTTCCAACTTGAGATATTCTATGATTCTATGAAAAGTGTGGTTTTTACTTTCTCATCAATAAATATGGAATAATTTTGATATGCTAAAAATGCCTTATTACACCTTTCTTCTTTCAGACATTACACCTGCATTAATACATTGTTGTGTTTGCATGTTAAACACATATACATGTTGTCTCATTTTGCCCTTATTGCAATCAAATTTTTACTGAAGGTCAAGGTTTTACTGATCAAGGTTTTACTGAATCAAAAAAAAACAATTTGGTATTCTCAAAGTGATTGTTTCACTCAGACCTACCTCGTGATCACTGGACTCTGTGACCTTACTAAATGTCGTTGGACGTGATCCTGACCCTAGTCTGCAGATTCACTTCTTATCACCACAAATTTGCCTCATGATCAGAGGTCTTGGCTGAATCTGGCTGCCACCTCTGGGACTGCCCTGTTCACCTCATCTCGCTTGGTACTATGTAGCTGGGTCCTGGCTGACAAGGATCCTGCTCTGATGGTTGTGTTTTTGTGCTTGACTCCTGGCTCCCTGACCCTTCAGGAGCCGCTGGCTCCCATTGCATCCTGATAATCCAGTTCTTAAGAGATACTCAGTTTTTGACTTTTTACTCTGATTCAAAACAAAACCACATTACCAACTGCTGAGATCCCATTTGGCATGGGAATTCTTGCAAAGTCCACTTCCACTGTGCATGAAAGACTCTTACCTGAATCCGTTTGTGTAGCTTATACTGTAGCAAAGAAGGTCTTGTAATGTCTGCTGCTCTGGGAAGTTGAAGATTTGGGTGGAGGCAATGCACTGATGTAAAATGCCAACAGTTTCTCTTGTGCTCTGTTGTGAATCCTGGCTTTCTCAATACCAAAATCTGCTACTGGCTTTTTCACAGTCTGCTGTCAAATCTCGTATCCTCTCCCTTTTTTTCAGAAAAAGCCTGCCATGCCCTCTGTAAGGGTTGTGTGTCCATGGCCTACCTATGAAATAAGAGACAGCACAGCAGTCAGGCCGGCGTGAACAGCCTGTGCTGGGAAAGCCTCTTCTCTGGGATTTCTCGCTCCAGGACTCATCGCCGAAGGCCGAGTTTGCTGCGCTGAACTGGTGCCAGATGAGCTTGTGCATTAGGGATTGTTTCATCCGTGTGCTTACCTTCACCCGGGAGCACAACGTCTTCCCCCTGTCCTCACCCAGCTGCTCCAGCACAGCAGGGCTCAGCGAGGGCCTGCGCTGCGCGGTCGGTGGTCTGGGGACGGGGCTGCAGACGCCCAGCGATGCAGCCACATTGGCTGTGGGGGCAAGGCGCCGGCAGTAGGGGCTGCAGCAGGTCCTCTGTGAGGGAAGGCCGGGGGCCGCCCGGTGCCAGACACAGGTGGTTCCAGCCGGTTCCAGCCGGTTCCAGCGGACCCACAGCAGGGCACAGCTGAGCCTGTCAGCCAAGCTGGTGCTGGGAGGAGGTAGAAGATTCAGGAATGAGAGAGTGAAGCTCAGCCTGGAAAAAATGGGGAGGGGAACATGCTGTTTTAATTTTTGGTTTTGTTTTTCACTATCCAAATCTATTTTAACTATCAGTAATTTCATTTTCCCCAGGTCGAGCCTGTTTTGCCTGTGACGGTAACTGGTAAGTGATCTCACTGTCTTTATCTCGACCAACAAGCTCTTCCATCTTACTTTCTCTCCCCATCCTGTTGAGGAGGGGAGTGAGAAAGCAGCTGCATGGGCATCTGGCTGCTGACCAAGGTTAACCCACCACCAATGATGTGATAACACATCATTGACCAGTCCCAGACAGCGATGTGATCAAGTTGTCTGCAAGGTGCTTAGCAGTGCTATTAGCAATTAGCAACGTTGCAAAAGTGTATCCCATTTGCCTGCGCTGCACAAGCAGAAGAGCTTGGCCAGGATGCTGTGACTGCTCAGGCTGTCCCTGTCTATTCCGCTCTAGGGCATGGGCTGAGGTGACTTGTCAGGCACAAATCCACAAAATGGTCTTGAAAGCAAGCTAGACCCTTGCTTCACTGACCACATAGACTCAGATACCCTCAGAAGCCCAGACTGAGGATGCCTGAAGGTCCAGAGGAGCCTGGATTCAAGAGCAGATGACCTAGTTTTGACTGCCAGTGGAGTTCCACACATGCGTGTCAGTGAAACCAGAGCAGTACAGCCACTCCTCACTGCTAGAGTTGAATTAGTGCTGCATCCATACATACGCTCATGAATGCCACAGCTTGGACACGTATCTACTTTGGGGTGAAGGCAGACAACAGGAGGTATTATACTTTGAAAACAGTACTATAAGAAACTACTTTCTGTTTGCATTCAAGTGATCCAGCTAACCTGTGGCAATGGGCTGGGCAAATAACAGGACCACCTATCTCGGCAACACCTCTATCTTGAAGCAACTTCTCCTTCCTTGGCGGCATATGTGAAACGCACCCTAAGGATCAGGGAAGTCACAAATACTTCAGAGCCTCCTGCAGGACAGTCTGTGATTTATGTCCTTCCATTTCAACATAGTTGCCTTCTGGTGTTTTCACAAATGACAGCTATAACTTAAACTGGGTTTTGAAAACCAGTAATCTTATTTTCAGCCTCAAGATATCTGTTCTCCAAGCCTTCAAATCCCTAACCCTAGCATGGCAATAGTTTTATGATTTATATATTATTAATACACAGAAAGCTATTTTCCACAGTATATTCTGGTGACTGGACAAACCTCAAAAGAGGCAACTCCAGCATGTAGCCAAGATAACAATTTCTGTCTTTGGCACTTTGAAACTCAGCTGGATGATTATTCTCTTGAATGAATTTATATAATTCATTGCACTGTTCTCTAAGTTATTTTTTAAGTCATTGTTTTCTTTATATATATAGCACTTTGACCCTCAGAAAATGAGACTCTTTCCACAAGGATACCATAACATCTACATTACAAAGATCATGAACAAGGCATTAAAATCCAACTAAAGCCTGACAACACTTCATAGATGATGATTTTCCATATACTGCTCTTTAATCGAACAACTACTGATCTAACCAATTCTGCTTGCCATCAACTCCATGCAGGTTTTTTGAGCTTAGAGCACACATTCTTCCTCTGATAAACCCACTGCTGAGTTCTCAGCAGCATTAGATCCTTTGATCCAGAGGAACTACAGTTCCTCTATCCCATTGACACTGACTTAACATTGCTGCTGTAACTGCTGTTTTTGTGACAAACAGGAGCAGACAATAGCTGATGTGACAGGAACGTACATTTGGATCTAAATGAAGTTGTGATACAGAGAGCAGCAGTGATACTGTTCTTATGTTCACATCATGCTTCCTGTGCAGAAATGGGACTACTGTGTGCATTTAGAGAGCACCCTCTTCTGGGAGCAGCAGTGAAGGCTGCTTTCCTCAGCTACAGAAAATCTGTGTCCTGTGAAGCATCTGCTGAAAAATGGATGTACACCAGCAGAGCTGGCTAAACACGGAATTAAGCACTGCAGAAGTCTGAACCACCTCCTAACTTCACAGCCAGTAAGATGTAACTGTTCCAGTAGATTTGACTTGGATTCATAAAATGAGGTCATGGCCTGTGATTATATTGTGGACCATTTCCGAGACTGGGGAAAACTGGAGAACAGGCATGGTAAATCTCTGTTAAACTTATTTTCAGCCCCAAGAAACTGTTGCAATTAATATGACTTTCCAAAAAGACTATGTATGTCCACAGAAAACATGGCACCACTTCAATCTAATTAAGAACAATTCCTTCACACCAGCATGTGTGGCTTTACCCTGCTCACCCCCTCCACTCTATGCATAGCAAAGGTGAGTGCAGAACACCTAGACCTTCCTTCCGCTGCCAGAGTGTCTCCCAACTTCTCACGTGCTTTGTGCACGAAATGTTTACAGTGTTTTTTCTTTCTCTTAAAAAAGAGCTAGTTCATTGTAATTGCATTGGAATAGAGGCAAGTTACCTAGTGTTTCAATAAAAATAAAGCAGCCTTAAAATGCTATCTTGAACAGAAAAATCACAGATACAGACAAAACTCAATCAAAATTGCAATTAAAATACAGCCTTAATGAAATTTAAATACATAAATGTTATTGTATACAGAAATTTTTACTTATTAAACAAAATAATCTTAGAATATCATCCTGCTACATAACCAATGGGATGTGGGTTTTTTCATACCTCAACAATATTTGTTATTTCAAAATTAAACATAAGTAACAATTAAGACTATCCAGTTAAAAGACAAATATTACTAGTTTATTTCTATGCCTTAAGAAAGTAAATGACATTAAAATGATATTGAATACTGTAGATTATGTTCTTCCTTTTGAACAGCAAAGATCATATAGATATTTTGGCTAACAGCTCAGTGACTTTGTTACATAAAAACTAAGAACTGTTGAAACATGTTGATCCACTGGAAGTGTCGAATGACATTTTGGTCTCATGGAGGTCAAGGAAAGGTTGCCATTGACTTCAGCAGAGCCAAAAAGGATATGCCATCGGAGGGCTGCCTTGCTGCTACCCAAATGCCACAGCAATTCCTGTGAGCCCACACAGCAGGTTATCAAACAGTGCTGGCTCTCAGGACCACAGATATTTAGTTCAGCCTGCTCCCTTCTCTACATCAGTGTGTGAGTGCAGGCAAATCAGATGTACTGGCTTGTTCAGGTAAAATGAGGAAACAGAACATTGTTAAAAAAAAAAAAAATCCATGCTTCCTTCTCACTGTCAGAGCAGGACTGTGCACAAATCATCTTTCCCAGCATGCAAAATAAGATTATGGTCCATCAGGCAATGGAGGGCATAGCTAGCATCATGGGTTGTATGCCAGCTGAGGGAATGTACTGTGGCCCCAGGTCATGGAACTGGGCTACGTGGTGCACATACAGGCTATAATGCGGCATCACAGCCTGTCTCCAAATAGCTAGATGAGAGAGAGAAACTGTGGCATATAGAAGAGCATGGGATGAAGTACAATATGAGACAGCCCATAGGATTCAACAGGTCTAATCAGTTCCATGCCAAGTACTGCAACCTGAGGCCTCGCCACTGTTTTGAACTATGCTAAGGCAGCAAGTAATGGCAGTAAAAAACACTTGCACTCCCGTCCCACCAAAGGGCATAAACCATGCCAAAGGTTTATTGCTAAAGGCAAAGGGGAACAGGCATTCTGAACTGTTAATGTTTCTTGCTCCTTTTCAGCTTCTGTTTAAGATAGCAATGTCATAATAGCTTTTAAATTTCACCAGGAAAACGGGTATTGGGACGATAATAGTTAACATGCCAAATACCGCAGCTAAGGCTGCCACCACTTGGCCAATTGTGGTGAGAGGGATAATATCTCCATAGCCCACTGTAGTGAGTGTGATCAAAGCCCACCAGAAACAAACAAGAATGTCATTGAAGTGTAGCTCCTCTGTGTAGGAGGGTTGGCTACCCAGCAACTCCCCATAGAAAAAGAGAGCACCAAAGAAGAGGGTCTCAAAGGCCAAAATCATCAGTAGGATGCAAATCTCCCTAAGGATAGATTTGAGGGTGTAGCACAGAACCCTGAGGATCAGTGGCGTTTCTATCAGCTTGGATATCTTCAGGAGTTTGAGGAGATAGACAATGCGAACAAAGCCCAACCAAAGCCCCAGGCTTGGCATTCTCAGAATCTTCCCAGCCACAAAGAGTTCAATATAAACTGGGAAGACGGAAAGGAAGTCAATCACCTTCAGAGGATTTTGGAAGAATAACTTCTTGTCTGGGCAGAAACAAAATCACACAGAGAACTCAAAAGTAAACCACAGGACACAGAAAAGCTCCAGATGAAGCAAGTAGGCAGTCTGGTGGTAACAGGGTTCATGGTCGTCATGGGAGACCTCAGAATAGCCAACAGAGGTGAAGTTAGCAGTAAAGAACTCAAATTGTGCCTTGGTCTCCTCACAGAATATGATGACAATTCCAACGATGAACAGCAGAGAAACAAAAGCCAAGCACTGCAGAGGGAGGAAAGGGCACACATGCAATTAGTTCAACAAAGAAGTATTGCGTAACCCCATTGCCCCACCACAACCCCAGGATGCCCTCCACAGGCACAGTACAATCCCACACTAATCTTTCTCTCACATGGAGTGCATTTTTCTCCTTCCAGATTTGAAAAATAGTAGAGCAAATTGGAGTAAAAGAAAAAAACACCTGAACTCCTACATCAGACTTTGTAAGGAAGGGGAAATGTCTGACAGCTGGAGTAATGCGCACAGACACACCGAGGGCCTCTTCAGCACTAAATGTTGGCTCCAGAAATACCAGCAGCACAGAAAACATCCTCTGCAGTCTCTGACTTGCATTTGTTGCTCTGCATGTCTGACATTTTAAAGAGGCACGGGGGCATGCATTTTGTACAGAGAACAGGGACAAGAGGAGGAGAGAAGAAAGAGGTCACCCATTAGCATTTTTCATGGACCCATTCCAGTAATCCCAAAGGACACAAGCTGTGTCCATCTCCACATATAGTATTACCTTAGCACTGAAAGAGGAATAGGGTTTTTCAAACGTAGACCAAATCTTTGGCTGCCACCTGGTTCGCCAGCTGAAATTCCTTCTTTCTGTCTGGACTATGAGCAACTGGTCATTAGTCTGTTCATTTTCATCCCAAATGTTAAACTCCTCTGGCTGCACGTCTTTGTTACTCAGCTTCAGCCAGCAGCAGGATGCTAGCTGTGTCTCATTTATTTCCCAGAAAGTCAGCTCTTCTTCTAAGACTGACCTACAGGTATCAATGGGGCAGTGGAAATGTTTGGTCCTGTAATAGTTCAACACGTAGCTGAAGATCTCAGCACTCCTATCAAAAAAGAACTTTTGGTGGTGGGATCATAGTCGTAGATGCTTGGGGCATGGGGCTCTGTTAGGCTGCACAGCTTGGTCCCTGAGAAGGTCCGGAGGGTGCTGCTGTATGTCTCATATCTGACTCCCCCAATATTCAGGATGATTTTTTCCTTGGAGCCTTTCATCTGTGAGGGGGGAGGGAGGTGCAAGTCCTCATAGGCTCTTGTTTATCTTCAGCCAAAAAGAGAAGAACACAAAAGAGGTGAAGTAAAGCAAATTTTGGAGCAGGAAGGTTTTCCAGGGTACCTCATTCCAATGCTTTTAAAGCACACTTTACACATGAAACCTGCATCTACTATAGGAAGGAAGGCACTTCTGCCATCCCCCATCACGTTCATTGCCTGTTCCTAGGCTCTGTTCCATGGCGATATTGTCTGAGCACTTTCCAGGAGATGCATCAAACAAAATGACAAACATCTGGTTTGCATTGCCCTCTCTCTCAGCTTTTCCGCATGGGGACAGAGTAGACAGAGTACACAGTCCAGAGTCTGTTTCACTACCTTTGTTCCTATACTGTGGATAATCATTGCAATAAACTCACTTAAAGTTCTCATTCCCAAGACATTCCTTGCACTGTTTCTCCCCTCGTCTAGTTCTTCTACCTCCGCCCCCAATTTCTTTCTCCACAAGCAGTTTCTTGCAAAGACCTCCATGTGCCAAAGAGGTAAAACAGTCATCAACAGCTTATTCTCCAAGCAAGTCTTTAAACATAATCTTCTCTGTTGAGCCTGGCATAACAAGTTTCACAGGAGACCCTGATGCCTGGCCGAACGTTTAGGTTGTCTGAGTTACACCTTTTCCTTGAGTCTTCCCTGTACAGAGTCCCACTGAGCCAAATCACCTTTACCTCTGCAGAAAGCCGCTCCTTACCTGGAATCTATATGTAGGATTCGTGGACTAGATAGAAATGCAGAACAACATACTTCCTCCTCCTTCAGGGCTGACTGACATCTCAGAACAGCACCAGAGCCTGCTGCCAAGGCCTCTGGCACTGGAAAGCATGTTCAGTTGCCAATTTCCTGTAACACATGCCCTGTTTAGCTCTTCAAAATCCAACATACCTGGGAGGAACTTGAGCCCTGCTTTATGAACATTATTCTAAGAGGGGAGGGAAACCAAGGATCTCTGTAGCTTCCGGAGCACATAGGAGAGGTGCAGAATTAGGGCAGGATGTTCTTTAGAAAGTGACTAGAGCTGTCTTTCGCCCACACGCATCCCCTTCTGAATGTCTCTACCCCTCCATTTTCCTTCCTCCCTTCCTACACATATCCATCCAACCTTCTCTTATGCCCTGCATTTCTAGTTCTGGCCCTTCTCTTCTTGTAACAGGGCAAGCCCGTCTATCTTTCCTGCTAGGACTCTCTTAACCAGAGATGGCTGCTCAGTGTGCTGAGACCACACACACAGAAATTTCAGTTGTCCCTCCTCTTTTTTTGCAGAAAGTGCTGAGCATGGGAGTCACAGGTCATTTCTGCAACAAACCTTTCCATCCAGGATCAGCAAGGAAACAAGCCCGGCACCAGGGGAGACTCCCAGAAGAACTACGTACAATGCCTAATTCAGCTTTATCAGAAAAGTCTGGAAGCCATAGCTTGGTCACACGCTCGCGGCATAAGAGAATTACTGCGCTTCTGCTGTCCTTGACAAGCCCCAACATATGTGAGGCTTGATGCAGCTTCACCCTAAAACTTTCACCAACTTCCAACAAGAACAGGATTGAGCATAAGGACTAAAAGTGTGCAGGCACTGCTTAGTATTTGCTGCACAGGAATCCACATAGTGTGATTCGAAGCAGGTTAGATTAATTCAAGCACTCAACAAATCTGGAGTTACATTATCGGCCTCTGTTTCCTATCTCTAAAGATCATAGTGATTTTTGAGATCCCAGCTAAACTTGCCTTCATCTGCTTAGAATGCCAGATACCTCTTGCTCAAACATAACAATCCCCGTGTGAGAAATGAGCTGAGAAGTGTCATTTCATATTCTTACCTTGGTGCTATTGCAGCAACTCTGCAACCAGAAAAAAGAAGGGACTGGGAAGAACAGCGACAAATTCAGTGAAAACAGGATGTTCAATGGCTAGTCTCCAAAGCTCAAGTCTCATAGATGCCAGAAAACAAAACCAGCCAATCGCACTGAAAAGTTGCAGAGGCCCCTCTCCCTTGCTCTCTGCCCTATCAGCAGTCGCTCTCCCCACTGCAGGGAGTAACAGTCTAATAAGAAGGCAACAACAGCCGGGACAGATATGCTCTGATTACTCTGCCACCCACTGCTCTACTAACAATCTCAAAGGGCCATGGTATCTGGGAAATACATGGAGCTCAAATGTCTTAAGACAAATTAGAGATCACTATCAAGCCATAGAAAGGCAGACAGGTCAGGGTTCTTTCTTGGCTGTAGCCTGCGTTAAAAAAATAATATAGAAAACAACAGGAGCAAACAAACCAACCAACCAACCACCTGGCCTCCCATCTTTTTGTCACACTCTTTCCTTTTTCGGTTTAAAGGGCTTTTTCTCCATTTTTGGATGACCCAAAGCTTACTCTTTTGCACCCACTGATTTTAAATGCATTTTTTGTCATTGATTACTCCAGGAAGAAGCTTGCAATGTAGTTGTTAATCCCAGTCAAGAAAGGCATGCTGCATGTGAAATTTCCTTTCAGCTGACATTCCAAAGCCATTTCTACATATCAGCTCTGCTTACTTCAAACTCTCTGGAAAGAAAGTAAAAGGAATTTCCTTATTCCTAGCAAGAGCAAGGGTATTCAGGAAGGCAATAGGGGCTTCCTTTTCAGTTACACAAATGAAAAGCAGATTCATGTCTCTTTAGAGGAACTATTATCACAGTTCACCCGCTGGATCTTTCATTTTAATCCACTACCTACATTACCCTGGCACACTGAAATCTCTTTTAAAAAAGTAAGATTTTCCATTTAGGCTTTTTACCTAGATAGCAGTCTGGTTCTTTGCTCCTCATTGGCACTTCACCTGCAGGTGCAGGTAACCTCACTCACTCTAACAATCCAGATTCCCAAAGTACTACACGGACACCACAGACAATCCTGGCCTCTTCTCTCAGCCAACACCGGAGTAAGGCCGCAGAAACTAGAATGGCAAATTGCTGCCAATCTTGTGTGGGACATTCTGGGCAAGAAGCCATCTTTGCCCACTACCTCCTAATTTTGTGCTGAGCAACCACATAGCCAGACATGACAAGCAGAGCAACAGCACAAGCATTAATTTCCCTTCGATCCAGACTCCAAAAGCACATGAAGCATGTGAAACCTGTGCTCGCTCAGTCTCTGCTCCCTTCTGTCTCTGTAACAGAGACTAAATTCTTCACATCTTTCTCCCTCTCCACAGAGAGTAAGAATGAAAAACACTGCTTTTAATTTAATTTCTGATATGTTGCTGCGGTTCTGGAAGCATGTGATCAGATCAAGTTTGATGTATCCTATCTGTTACTTACCACTGCAGTATTTGCCCTTTACCACCTTTGCATGGCACGATTTCTGAAACCCAGAAATAATCCGGCAAGCCAAATGACACATGGCGTTCCTATGCTCTGAATAAGACCCTTTGCAGTAAACAGCTTGTCCTTTCAGACCATTTTTTAAGCAGATGAAAAGTGCAACTACATTTCCAGAGAACAGGGCCTCATTCCAAGTTTTCTTCCTGCCTCATGTCTTCTGAGAATTCACTTTCACTGCATGAGGCACTGCAGGAGTTGGGCAACGAATGTAAAATCTGTTCGCTCAACCTTACACTTCTTTTAAATAAGGAAACTTGTTTCAGTTTGGCCTACATTTATTAACAGCAAAGAACAAGGTAGACTTTTTGGGGGGGAGACAGTGGGGAGGAGATTGAAGCTGTAATGAACTGAGTTATTTTTCAAAGATGGTATTTTAACAGAACTCACTTAGCATTTCTTTCCCATAATCTTTGGTATTTAATAAGTATTTTGTACAGGGCATAAGTTCTAAATCTTTTTCCCATTCACTCATATTCATATGCACACGGTCTCAACTGTGCACTCAGGCTTACTCATGCTAGTCTAAATTGGGGGGGGGCCTTCATTAACTGCATTTGTACTACAATATAAGAGGAACTTTAGCTTTACAGTATAAGCATTTCTTCAGACAATGTCCATAAAAAGCTGCTGAGGACGCTTAACTGTTTTTCAAAAAAAATCTTGCTTCAGAATATTGAGCAAAAAAAGCTTAAGCTATCCTAAAGTCCTGACAGCCTTGGGGAAAGATCAGCCTACTCATTAGGTGCTGGAGATAGCACCAGAACCCACAGGCTTGGCTTTTCTACTAGCAAAACCAGTGTAAGTAGCTTCTACGGACTTTCACCTCCAGTACTTTTTTCCCATCCCATGTTACAGTTCTATCTTCCCCTCTGACCTCTAACACAAGTGTATTCCTGGGATTATGCAAACAGATCAGTGAAAAGAGAAGCTTAAAAAAAAAGCCTCCAGAAATAAGGTAATTTGTAGCCTGGATCATTTATTGATTCAGCCTACCACAAAAAACCTGTAGAATGTTGCAACTGGAAAGAGCAGTTAAGTTTTCTGCAAGTGCAGATACATTCAGCCACAGCTGGAAGATCAGGGACACTGCAAGCTTTGCCTGTATGATACGCGCCGCTTTAGTCAGGAGAGCTCCTCCTCCCGCTCCCTCCAGGCCCATGGCAGGCCCCATCTCCCCAAGACCGTGGAGTTCACCAAGGTCAGGCAGATAACAGTGTGAAGCCCGACACTACCTGATTGCCTTCACCCCTTACAGCGGGGGCTGCGCTCCACACTCCACAAAGCCCAGCATCCCGCCCTGAAGTCCTCTGGCTGACGCTCCTCACTCCGCTCCCTTTACCCTGATCCCAAACGCATCGCATCATCGCTCAGCTCCCGCAACTACCTCAGGGGAGAACACGCCCGCCCCGCACCGGCATCAAAACACGCGAGCCCCTTTCGGCCGTGGACCACAGACCCTGCAGCGCATCACTGGAGGATACCCCACACGCACTTGCGAGACGAGTCCCACAGCCCTCGGGCA
>Ga0181612_147616_pt1 | contig 17101 bp, 6 predicted proteins | sample HoacroProtozoa21_FD_119630 | JGI IMG/M metagenome (GOLD analysis project Ga0181612, IMG submission 119630) | Hoatzin crop microbial communities from Cojedes, Venezuel. Combined Assembly of Gp0051906, Gp0051904, Gp0051908
CCGGCTGAACCCACCCCAGCGTCACCCGCCCGTCTCGGCGCTTTGAGACTCGCGGGGCTACGCTGCATCTCTTCTTCGTCCGCAGGGCCTCTCTGGTTGCTCGCGGCGAGGTGGTCTCTCTTCTGCTGAGCTGCACTTCAAAATGCGGTTCCCAGGTTGTGTTTTAAACAGGTTGTGATTAGTGTTTTAAAATGCGGATTCCTGAAATGAGCGCCTTCACCGTGAACGCTGTCTACCCACAGAACTCACGGGAGACATCTAATGGGTTTAAGTAGCCCATCTGGAAATTAGGCGGAAAACCTTGTGCTGTGTGTCGCACATAACCTTGTATTTTAAGCATGCTGAAAGCACCACTGAAGAAAGTGAATCCTTACAGTGGTGAGAGGTAGCGCTTTTGATCCTCTCTCCTAGCAAGCTCACGCCTGTGGCTGCAGTCGTTACAGTTGTCCGTTCAGCTGTAGTCTTTCCAAGTCTCTATGAGCAGGGTCGGTGCTTGGATGGGGTGTACTCCAGTACACCCTGTACTCTTTCCAGTACACTGCTGGAAAGACACCAGGGTGCCTCTCCTGCTCTGCCTCCCGTGGCACTGGTGGGGGAACAACTGCTAGGATGCCTTCCTTCCAGACAGCGAGAAACACAGGTCACAACTGCTTCAGGTGTCAAAGATCCCATGGTCTTTTCAGGATGGTAAAGAAAATTGCAAGCAGAATTGGCCATGCTGCATAAAAAGTAAATTTCCTTTAGGTACCTGAAGGCTTTCCATACTTTCTGTTGGACACAGTTTCTCCTTCTTCTCTTTCTGGTAATTTTAATGGATTTTGCAAATAGTTCCTTGGCCTCGTAGCATCTATCACATTTTAGTGACTGTTTCACCACAAAACAGCATTATACAAGAAAAATATTGCTGTGCTTTGGTGTACAAGTAATACTCATTTTAATCGAAGTCTGTCAGTTTAATCTAAGTTCTGTACCCTCGGGTTATTTCAGGCCTTTTCATAGATTCCTTTAGGAAAGATTGCACTGTTTGGTTCCAGAGGATGTTAGGTAACAGATGCTTTTTCCTGTGGACCAGCCCTGCAAACTGTGTATCACTGAAATAACATGCCAGCTTTGGAGTTTGCCTTGGTTTGATCTCAGAACTCTTGAGTCAGAGTGCTAGCAGCTTCAGAGCTGTGCCATGCAGAAAGAGGCATTGTATGCCACTTTTCAAAGTATTCTCCATCTCATACACTCAAACTCAACACCTGAGAGATTTACAGAATGAAACCCAGGCAACAATAACCTTGTCAGGAAAAGGATAATCTCTGAAGAATGTACCTGCACCTTAATCTAGAGCACCAATACTAAGGTTAGTAACTCAGTGTGAAAACCTAAGAGTCCTTGAAATGTTTTCAGTACAGTAATTTGGAGATTTCCACTGAAACAGGTGTTTCATATCAGAAACATATAAATGAAAAATAAAGTTACCTTTAGCTTCACAGGATGAAATTTCAGTTCTGAAACAGAATTATTCCTTATACAGCTGTCTTCAGGAGGGCTTTTTTTTGTTGCAGCCAAGCTACAACGAAAACATCCTCTTGCACTAGTTTCTTGCTTGCTCTTAACAGAAGGGAAGTATCAAAGGCTTCTATATCACTTCGGTGGTCTCGGCTGCCTCAGAGCCCAACGGCTCCAATAGTGTAAGGTGATGTAGCTGACTGTACTCTACCAGGAAAGGTAGAGCTCTTCACACTCCCTCCTTAACTGCACAGGAGATTTCTTGTACCCGAAAGAGGTATACACCACCCCTAATTTCTAGGAGTGATACCGTGAGCTGTGGGAAAGTCTCCAGCGAGTGCAACCTACAGACCGTCTCTCCAGCAACAGAGATCACCATGGACATACCGACAGCGGTGACTGCACCGGCTCCCTGCTGCAAATGCAGAACCTCATCTGGTGGCTTCTACTTAGCTTTGCACAAGTTGTCTGGGGGTTTGCGATCACATCTGTGATGGTGATTGCTGGCAGCATTTTAAGGGAACAGGCTCTCAAAGAATAGCAGGATTGTGGAGGAGTTTTCCTAAGAGTGAGACCTAGACTGTAACATTTGCTTCTAAGAGAACAGAGAGTGAACACTGACCTCAGCCTTATCTCCGGATATTTCAGCTGTACATGACAAGTCTTCCACCCAGCCAGGTCACTTGATACCTGAAATGAAATAATTTAGCACACAGAGGGTAACAATAACCTTTTTGTGCCTTTTGCTTTGTAATGTGGTGTGCTGTCAAAGGGGCTTCTGATCTTCTGCGGAAATCAGCTGTTCAACCTGATCTCCGCCTGCACGCGAGTGGGTCTCTGTCTCTCACATATCTGACGAAAGAGGGCTGTCAGAGTTAATTTTTGTGAAGTGCTTCACAATTACTACATGACAGACACCTATATACGGAGCATGGTTAGTATAATAGTGTGACTAAAAAGACCTTAACAGAACCATTTTTGATTTAAAAATCTCTTCTCTCTCTCAGCACTCTCTGTTTTAATGTTCCCACCTTCTTTCCATTTAATCCTCATCTCATACCTTTTGCTTCTTTTCATTGGCCCTTCTGGACAACTGCTTTTGGGAAAGCCTTTTTATACATCTCTCTTTTCCTCGCTCTCTAATAGATACCATCATCTTTTAAAGAGCAGCCACTCCCTCCGTCAGCTAAGTACTATCTTGGCAGGCAACAGGAGAGGAGGAGCCTTCTTTAAAAGGCTTTGAAATTGTGTTGTTAAAAAATATATAAATCAAGGAACAGACCTTTTAACAGGGCTTTGAACAATCGTCCCTTTCATTCCCTTATGGGCTATTGTGCTTCTGGCTTTTTCATTATTTAGTGTGCATCAAAAAAAATCTGAATGTTTTATGTTAAGCCATTAAGAGTTTATCTAGGTTGAAAATAAATAAATAAATGTGGTGCTAGCAGTTGGGACTGTGAGCACATGCACAGTTGCCTGGCAGAGGCAACCTATAGGAGGCACATCAGAAGGCCAGAATAAGCTTCAGTGAAAGACCAGAACAAAAGCATCAGCAGCATTTGTTTCTGGTTAAGTACTTTTGCATGAGCCTAGCTACTGGAGTGGTTTACACAGCTTTTATCCGTTTCAAATTCACCTCATTGCCCCCCCCCGCAGCATTACCCCCAACTGTAACTCACGGTAATTACAAGGAAAAGGAGGAAGCATGGGATTTTTTAAAATCCTGTTTTGTTTTATTGTTTTCAACCACCTGATGGGAGCATGTGATTGGTTGGTATCCAACATTGCTCCTGGAGTTATTAGACACCTAACTAAATGTTTTTTGCATGGCCTGCCCAGACTTTTTTGTGCATTTAGATTTGGGTTTTAAGTGCTGGGTATATTTTGTGAATAGCCAGAAAAAGCATTTTGTTTCTTTTTCTTTCTACCCCCTTCCACTTTTGTTTGCCAACTCTGCCTGTCATCCACAGAGAACTCTGCAGCAGGCTGGCGATTGCAGCTAGGGCTCCTCTGTGTGCATAATTAGTATCAACCTTGCTTAGTCTCATTTCACTGGTGAGGCTGTTGGGGAGCGAGAGGAGAGTCTTTGCTGTTAAATGCATTATTGGGTTCACATCTTGGCTCCCGTGTGACCTACGTTAGGGGAATGAACATCAAAAGTTAAACTTTCTAACGCTTTTTCTCCATGAGACTGAAATAAATGGCAATTTTTTAAAAGCACACGTATAGACTGCTGTTGGTGCTGTTAAAGAATTAATAGATTGCACGTGGTAGATAGGAGGAACTTCTGAGAAACTGAGCTTGACTTTGCTGTCTCAGTTTTGAGACTCATAAGTAAAAAAATCTGATATTCCTCGTTAAATTGAAGGGAGCCACTGACAGTCCAGATCTCAGAAAATCAGAGGAGGGGTGTCCGTCTCTGTTCAGGATACAAAGGAAGGACAGTGCCTAATCGGTACCCTTCAACAAGTGCCATTTTGCGTGTGGCATGTGGAATCTCAAGTTGCAAATGACAAAAAGAGCTTCTAGCACGTATAATCTCAGGTGCATCAAAGCCACTGGAACAGAAATGTACCTGCAGCACGAAAAAAGAGAACACCACACTGTCTCCATAACACAGTGACATTTTCACTTTTTGCTCTTTTTGCACTGCTATTGCTGATTTTAACCAAAAAACATTTGTCTTTAGGCTTGTCTCTTTTATAATAGTATGGAAAAGGAGTATGAACAGAAGTTTAAATGCTAAACTCCTTTCACTCACATAGTTTGGTAGATTTCCCTATAAAAGCAACAGGGACTTTCAAAACATAGTTACAGGGTCAGTAACAGAGAAGAGAAAATCAGTCAGATACTTGGACTTAGGAGGCTTAATGTTCTGTGGATCTTGCTCTTGCATACATCCTTCTGCATGCTGGTTCTGACCTGTTCAAAAATAGGTACTAGAGCTCAGGAAAGTCTTGAGAGGAAGACCTAGTGGAGGTCTTCCCAGTTCATAACACAGGGATTATAAACTTTCTGACCTCATTGTGACACTGAATTTTCACCTCATGGTGAAAATAACCAACCTACTGTATACAGCAGTATTTTAGTAGGCAGGATGTATGTTCCTGAGATACAGATAATGAAGTGGAACAGTGAGGTTACTGGGAAAGAGGAATAATGTATGCATACTGTTCTATAATATAGTACCAATATTATTAAGATGAGAAGAGCTTATAATGCAAACCTAGAATAAAAATAAAACAAATATACAAAGATGAGTGGACAGCACTATATCCAGCGCTTTTTAGGGTCTATATTAAAAAGCAAGACCAACTGTTGTAGTATCTTCGGCTATTATGGAGAAGTGAAGCTTCACTTTATGTCTGTAGGTGATTACTTTTGCAGAACAATACTGTTTGACAAGGCACAACTGCAGATTCTGACCAAAGGCTGGGTGTTTGCTGGGTACTGAGAAACAATCACATTTGTTTTAAAAATCCTGAGGGATACTGGCAAGATCATTCACCATTCACATTTTAAAGGCATTATTTTCAGGTATAGGTAAAAGAAATATAGCTAGGTAGTTCAATATTTTGTGTATTTCTAGAAAAATTTTACATTTTTAAAAGCTGTACTTCTGTCATCCAATTACTGGTCATGAATCATTCAGCTGTTAAAGTCTATCAGCAGTTGAAAGTCCTTTGTGTCGTATCTGGAACGACCCTTATTCCTGGAATAAGGATTTGGAATAATCTATGTCACAAAAGTGCAAAATCTTATAAAGCTGTTTCACTTGGGATGAGACCAGAATACACATTTATGCTGCAGAAACAGAGCCCACAAAAAGAAAAGCATACTGGTGTTTACTTTACAACATAATGTCACCATGTCTCATGCTGTCTCTCACAAATATACACAACAGGTGTTTTACAACATCTGTCTTTTAGACCTTTGAAAGTTTAAGAAAAAATATTTACTAGGAAGCTGTAAAAAAAATGTGAGCAAGGCAAGGGCTGCCAGAAAGATAAAAACAAATGATGGTTTGCACTGGGTGGCAGAAAGAGGATTCTTCCAATGCTGGTCTGACAGCTAAAGAATGAAATTACAAAAAGATGTATGAGAACAATTTTTCATTTTTCCAGATCTGAAAATAGTTGTTATCTGTGATTTATTCTAAGTATAAAGAAAAGCACTGGAGTGGCTTGGTGTGAGTGGAGGCCAGTGGCCAGTACTGGAAGCGCTGGGTATATATGGTACTTCTCTTCTTGTAGAAAGCTGAAGAAATTTCTGCTTCTCTGCCAAAGTGTGGCTTTGTGACCAGTGGGGTAAGAGTTTTCAAAGAATAGATAGATTTAGAACAATGAAAGTTGGTGGAGAGGGTTTATTATTTTAGGAACACTTGAAAATACCAAACTGGAGAGCAAAATCTAAAGCTCCTCTGATTTTTAGAGCAATCCCAACTTGCTTTAAGAATTCAGTTCTGTAGGGAGAAGAAGTCATAAAGTTGGGTCAGAATCCCCACTTTGAGGTCTGGGAATACTGAAGGCTTGAAAACTTGGGTATGACCTTTATAACTGAGGCATATTTCTTTAATGAACCGAAGGCAAAGACTTGCCACAGGTGTTTTGAATTTTGCTGTGTCTGAAGTAGGGTAAGCCAATGAGTTTCTTTCTTCCTATGATGGGTCTAGAAGACTCTGAATCAGCTTCTGCTGCTTAACCTGGCTCCGGGGTTCCAAATCTAGATCCTTCACTAATTCCAGATGTTCCTTTCAGATCCCTTCTGGAAGAAAACAAAGGTTATAGTGAGGAAAATATGCAAATTCTAGAGCAAATGCATCCAGTAGACTAAGCAAGACAGAAGTTCTGAGATGATAAAGCAAATATAGCCTAATGTTAAGACAGAGAGAAAAAGTAACAGCTGCCTCCTTCTTCTCCTCTGCACACATACACAACTTGTTTACAAAAGTGCCTTGTAGTAACTGCTGGTGGTGTCACTCTGTCCCATGCCCCAGAGCTATCACCGGGCCTCATGGGAGATGTGACTACAGCATCGGACATGGGACTGTTTGTTCACTCACTTTCTGTGAAGAGAGTTTTGAACTGTGTTTTGAATAGACAGCATTTTCTTTGTGTGGTTGGTAAATAACACAGAGCAAAGTTAGTCAGCAAGTTGCATAGCTTCTGCATTCTGATTCTTTGGAGCCCTTTTGTACCAAGCTTGACAGGATGTTTTTAACAGAATGTGACCTCACTGGGATACCAGAGGTAAGGAAAAAAGTTATTGGGGCTGTTGTGGAATATTTTGCACAGAGCTGACTGAAAACACTGCTTTAAAATGCCTCGTGGAAAGAAGTCGGTTTCACGGTGATCCAGTCAACACCTTATTCAGTGAAAATCAATGTCTTTCACTCCTTCGTAAGTTATAGGAAATCTTAATAAGATTTTCTATTTCGCACCTACGGAAAAAGACGCTGATTTGCAGATCTCAGAACAATTATGTACTTGCTCTAATGTGTTGAGCAAAGGCCCAGTTCTAGCGACAAAACATCAAAATGTTTTTTTTCTAACACAGAACAGACTAAGCAGATCAGATCCAGTTGTTCATCCAAGTCTCAGAGGCAGCAGTGTGAGAATCGGAACCGTGGCAAACCCAGCAAGACCAGGAGACAGCGGCCTTCCGGACACCCATACTCAGTCACCAGGTACAGGTAAGAGGGAAAGAAACAACAAACCAGTTATCGGCACATTTTCTGGGTAAGATCACGTGTGGGTTTTCACTAATAGCAGGTCGGACGCTCGTGGTTTTGCTTGGACTCAGAGTGAAGTGGGCTGTGATACCCTGGGGGATGCGGGGCGGTGCGCGCATCCCCTCTCCTCCCCCTGCTGCTGCTCAGCACTGGGGGACGACAGCCACCGCAGCGGGGGGAGTTGGCCCCTTGCTGCCGACGTGGGGGAAAGCCCCACTCGCTACTGGGTTCTCGGGGCTGCTTTGGTGTCTTGCTCATGGTCCTGAGCGCTGACAGCCTTAGGATGTAGTGATGCAAGGTTCAGCGGCGGGAAAAGAAGGGAGAGGAATCTGAGTGATCAAGAAGTTGGGGAAGATGATTTCTTTTTTTTTTTGAATATTGTTCAGGTATTTATTTATACAGTATAAAAATATTACAGAGTCATGCTGAATATCAGATTTGTTTATATTCAGGATCTAAGGAGGATTTCATGAAAAATGAAAGAAAAATGCATTATGACATAAAATAGCTTCACAAGTAATAGGCATCTTGCTGTTCTGAAATTGAATGAACTATATGTGATCTGCTTTACTAGATATACCAACGGAACAACAAAGCGGCATTGTTTTTGTGGTCAACAATCATTGTTTTTTTCCAGCCAGTACAGGTGACTTACAAAAAAAAAAATTGTTTGGAGTCACTGATAGAGCAGTGAGAGGAAACAAAGTTCTCATGATATGTAGAACTGTTATTCATATTTAAAGACTTGCATAACAAAGAAATCTAAAAATAGACTTCTAAAATTGGAAAGTTTTGAGTGCTGCTGACAATGAAAGTGTACTTTGGTGAATGAGGATGGAAAAGTTTGCTCATTTACTTATGACTAACTAGAGTTGCATTTTACTGTAAGGCACATAAAGAACTAGAGATTTGTTTTTTCATGTGATCAGTTAGAAAGTTGATGGGTTGAACTTTGTTTAACACTATATAAGAAGCAGTGAACGTGTCACTGCTCCCAGTAAAACAGGGTAGTGACTTTGGTTTGACAAGGCATTTACAGTGATACTTTTATAATGCCAAACTTACTACTGTGCTTTGATCCACTGGCATGCGGTAGATAAGCTGCCAGCTCTGTCCTAATTTGAGGAAATATTTCTTCTGAAGAAGCTTCTAGAGACAAGTGTGTTCTCTGAAGCAGAAGTCTGTCAGGTGGAGATGATTCAAGATGACGAATTTATATTCACAGCTTTTGTATTTGTGTTGCAGTAATACTTCTGGTCCCCGTCATGGGTCAGATGCTGAATATTGTACAATACAAAACCTGATTTTGTATACCAAACAGCTAATGATGCAGACATGAGACAGCAGTTGAGCAAAAGAAAAGTGATAAATTATTCAGTCATAAAAAATACACCCAAAGTACTAAGAAGGAGTTTTCTGATTTTAATATCTTTCTACAGCTGCGTATGTACTGTTAGGGTTTTTTAACTGATGATTTTTCAGTGTCTCACCCACTACACCACTAATAGTTGGAAGCTTGATCACTTTTTGACTTTCACTCAGGGAGAAGTTGGCAGGGTGGTATACAGTGTGCTTTATGCCTGAATTTGAACAAGAGAGGGCAAAAGTTCAGTAAAAGGAAGCTGTTTAATATTTATGAAAGCTGCGATGGATAAACCAGTAGAGGTCAGTACAGAGTGCTGAAATGCAAGTGGAGTGCCAAAGCTTTGTGTGTTTATGCTCTACTTTCAATCTTTAATTTTTCCTTTAAAAAGTGGTAAATGTTTACAGTGGTTTACAGTCAATATTTCTGTACTCTTCAAAAGATAGATTAAATATACTTGAGATAATATGATAAGGACAGACTGCCTAAGCAGAGTAATTTAAGTAACAACGTGTTTTGTAGCATGTTACAACTTGCAGATAGATGCTGGAAACCTTATTTTGTGGAATCATTGTCGAAACCAATATGTGATACTTATTACATATATTGCAGTGAAAATGCATCTGGCTGATGGTTATGTAGCAAAAAATTAGGAGGAAAAGGATAATTTTTAGGAAACGAATTTTCAGATATTTGAAATTAAAGTAACAAAAGAATTTTTCTCATTTTAGATAAAAAGTTTGGATAAATATCATTGTGATGTTTTAAAAGTATTTTCTTTGTGTATATACATATATATACACATAGAGGGAGAGGCAGACAGACTCTGTATATAAAGTTGAATTATCTTTTGTTTCACTTTTTAAAGCCATTGTTTTCTCGTGGTTTCCTTTTGTGATTTAAAGCAAGGAAAAGAATCACCGCGTATAGTCTGTGCATGAAAAGATCCTTCAACATAAATTAGCTGCAAAAGCCCATCTCTGAAAAGCTTCTGTTCAAGCTGCTTTCTGTGGATCTAGAAAGAGCAACGTGCCTGTGCCTGTTCAGTTTCCTTGCAGTTTAACTAAATACTTTGAAAACTACCTTGCTATTAAATTGTAAGTGTTGAATATGACAGAATTTAAAAAGAAAATCATCACCAGATAAAGATTACATGTTGTATTTTGATTCCAGTACCAACTTACATCTGCTGTCTATGAGTCTAGGTACAAATTTCCCAAAACCTGCAGAGAGAATAGAACCATACAAACAGTGAATATTTTTTAATATCCTCTTCACTTGTTCTACTTACCTTTCATGTGCTTCTTTAAATTGATTATGGAGGCATTGGGAAGTGCCCAGCATCTCTGAAAACGATACTTTCTTTGTATTTGCTTTATCATGCACTTAAAAGTTACAATTACTAGACAGAAACTCTGCAACCCTTTCTCACTGGCTCTTGTGCTTTGTGCCGTTAGAGTCAGGTGGTGTCCGTGTAAATGCAGTTCAGAGGGCTTTAAGGGAGGATTACTGCAGGGGAGGGATTCCCTGATGACTGTAACAGCTATCAACATCATTACTTGACGTGGGAAGGAGACGGAGATGTCATAAACCGCTCTTGCGTATCTGCCCGTGTGACGTGTTTCTTCTTCTTCTGTCACTGCAACATCACACACAGGTCTTTCAATCCATCACAGCTGTATTTTGTTGTGAAAGATCTTCCTTTAAACATGTAGTGTAAAATCCTGGTTTTGGTGAAGTCAATGGAATTCCTGATGTTGGAATCAGTGGTGAGACCAGGAGATCTACAGGCTTATCAAGTTGTTTTTTTTTCTGAGGCAAAGGAGACTTAGAAATAAAGTCATTTATTTCATAAAACAGGGTTCAATCTAATAATTATTTCCATTTTGAATCCAAATTTCTTACCAAAGGCTTGGATTCAATTCCATTCAATTCAGTTCAGTTCTTATTTATTTAAAGGGAAATGAAGAAACAAATTCTAATACTGATTTCACTTGTGGCTTTGATTGTGTTTTGAGAAAAAAGGCTTGAATCCAAAAGTCAAATCCACCATCTTTCCTCAGGTAAACTTCTGATATCCATATCATTTTGGCACACAGTATTTTCCTATTGCTTTTTTCACATATGTCTCATTTTTTGTTGGGTAAAAAGGGTGTGAGAAGTAGTATTTTGCTGAGCCACAGTGGAAGTGCTCATTTACAGTAACTCATATTCTTCATTCGTTTTTGTTGTTGGGAGGGAGCCCTGGTCCTCAAATGCTTTTCCTGAAATGTAGTGCAAAGGTTGAAGTTAAGGTGGTTCTTTTAACACTCAACGCTCTGGTTTTACCCAGTCAGTGTTGAAGTCCACAAGTCCAGGTATTTCTATTGCTTCAATTAAGTTTGTTTACATGTTAAATTTCCTGAACATCTGGTCTGCTTTTTCGTCTGTAATATATGGGATATAAACCAAAAAAAATTTTTCTGGAAATGTGTAGTTCAGTCGAGTATAATGTTATGGTAGAAGTTTGCTATTCTTATCTGTATCCAGACCAAAGACAGAAGATTACAGCAGAGCTGTTCATGATTAAGGAACAGAAGGTCTTTCTTATCACTGAAGTTCTTAGTCTCTTGATAGATTAATGTTTGATATTTTGTTGATTGTGGTATTACATTCATACATTCTTACAGGTATAGTAACATTATATGACTATAACATAGTACATACTATAGTATAGTAACATTATATTCTCATTTTATCTCTGTTTTCTGATGTGTTTATTTGTTTTCTGTTTTTAAAAAATTCTTCCCTGCAAAGTAGCTATGCATAGTTAAATTGTTCTGTCACTATATAGCTGGATTTTGTGTTTGTTTTTTTTTTAAGTCAGAGATAAATTTCTCCATTCTTAGTGTATGTGTGTATAGGGATGACTTCCAACATTTTTCGCATTACGTGATATGGAGGTATCTGTCATTTAATTATAAAGCTGTATGTTCTCTTTAAGCATGTATCAAAAAGCTGTGTGCTTGTGTCCGGATGGAAATAGTACTAATTCTGTCAGTGGTGACCAGTAACCGAGATAGCGGCACTAGTGAAAATCTCTTTATATTAACAAGGAAACCATGGCATTTGCACCAGAAATTGAATTAATTAAGGTTTCTTACCTGTAAATATGTTATCAATCTGCAGATTGAAAAATAACCTAAAATAAATTAGAGCCAATAAATTAGAATGATAAATGTAGACAAATAAATTGTAACTTTGAACATTCCACAGGGAGAAAAAAGATAGATTTTTCACCCATTTCAGCCTAAGCAATTGGTATAATTCTGGGAAATGTACTCTATGCCACAAGAAAACATCAATATGACTGTTTAATTTTTGGTGGTTCTACCATTTTAGTGTCTATGGAGACAACTCGGCTTCTAGGATGCTTAAGGTATCAGAAATGGTGCTTTTCCCTAACTTTATTAGATTGGATGGTAGAGCTGGGCTTGACTCTTTTTTCGCTTTATCATGGAGTTCTATAAGGAATTTGTTACCTCTCCTGTTCACTGTGTAGCTCGAGTCAATACTAGGCTTTTCTTTTTAATTTCCTCGCTTTCTTATATGTCAAGAACAGACTTTAGACTCCTTGATATGCTTTACCTCCCACTGAAATCAACAGAATGCTGAACCCAAGCTTGGAGTGTCTTACATATCCCAGTAATAGAAAACAATTGGTTGCATGGGGTGGCCTGAGGCTGAGGACTTGTAGCCTTTATAATGCCAACATTAAACCCAAATTATAGGTGGGTTTAAGCCTTTTTAGAAACTGTGAAAACTGCTTCCTTTTCATAGAAAGTTTCCCAGTTGTTTCTCTTATACCTGTGAGTTTCTAAGAGGTCACTATTCACATTATCACTTTAAATGTAAACCAAATAGATATGAATTCAATTTTTATAGTACGTAGTCATGATTCTGTTTACAAACAAAGTAATTTCTGAAGAACATTATGTTTTAAACGAGTCTCTTCTAAAAGTGAATCTTTTATTTGCCTCTACTCGGCAGAATAACTCTTTCATGAACAAGTTGTAATGCATCAAAAAGATCTTCCGTCATACAAGCTTGTGATTATTCAACATAGTGCAAGGGGATATTAAAAATAAGCTTCACAGAATAGAAAATATTTAAGAAGTACAGAGTCTTTTTGTTTTTGTACTTTAAGGGCAAATCTCTATGTAAATTGTATGCACTAGGTTTTCCCAATACCGTAAAACCACAATGAACAGCAATGTTACTTGACTCCATTATTTGACTGTTCTTTGGGGATTTTGTGTTGGTCCAGAAAAAGAAATGTGTCTTTCTGAAAACTTTTAATCTAAGTTTATATATATTCTATTTTTATCAATACACTCATATTTTATATCTCTATATATATGAATATATACAGAATATTAGGAAACTTCTGCAGGTAAACACTAATTGGGAGCTCGTTAATATTTTTTATGATCTCAACAAGCTCATATTGACATTCATTTTGTTCCAGGGATTAAGAAGTTAAATCTAAGAAAATGTTTAATTAAAATTAGGTGGAATACAGACAAAAGTCTTGAAAAATACTAACTGTGGCTTGAAAACGCATGAAGCAGAAACACATGTTATTTCCCATGAACCTGACTCACAGAAATATTTTATCTATTTTTCTCAGGAATAATTTTATTAGTAGTGCTCCTATTGTGGTGGTTTAACTCCAGCCAGCAACTAAGGACCAGACAGCTGCTTGCTTGCTCCCCACCAGCAGGATGGGGGAGAGAGTAAGAAAAGTAAAAGTGAGAAAACTTGTGGGTTGAGTTAAAAACAGTTTAATAAATAATGCAAAAGCTGTGCATGCAAGCAAAGCACAAGAAGGAATTCATTCAGTAATTCCCATCAGCAGGCAGGTGTTCAGCGCTCTCCAGGAAAGCAGGGCTTCATCACCATAAATAACAGTTACTGGGGAAGACATAATGCCATATACCAAGTTCTCTTGCAAAAAATTGATTTGGAATAGCATGGATTTTAATTCTTGATGAACCCCATTGTATTCTATGATGAGATGACTGGATTGACTGGACTCATGGTTAAGGGGAGCAGGGGATGCCATCTATTTTGACTTTAGCAAGGTTTTCAGCACAATCTTCCACAACATCCTCATGTTCAAGCAGGGTTGTTATGGAGCAGATGGATGGACTACTAGATGAGTAGCAAACTGGATGGATCATCAGACTCAAAGGGTAGTGGCTAAAGGTTCATACTTTGCTTTGATGCCCAAGTTCCTCAGGGGACTGCCCAGAAACCCATTGTGCTTTATAACTTCGTAAGTGTCTTGGTGGACAGCAGGTTAAACATTGTATGCTGACAGTGACAAAGGCTAACAAATCACTGGACTGTATCAACAACTGAAAAGCTAGCAGATCAAAAGAAGTTGTTATTTCCCTTTACTTGGTACACTATATCTAGAACGTTGCATCCAGTTCTGGGTACTCCCATACAAGGCAGATGCTGATCAACTGGAGCAAGTTCAGTGGAGAGCTATCAAAATGGTCGGAGGCAGGAGCATATGCCCTCTGAAGAGACTCCAAGAAAGCACAGCTTGTTTAATCTGGAGAAGAGAATCCTGCAGAAAAATAATCATGTTTAGGCAGAGCAATCCTGAGAAAACAATAGTGTTGCAACTTTTGAAATAGTGTTTTCCTTGTAATTCAATAGTGTCTCCTGCCTCCTAAGGAAGATCACCCATTCCCACGTATCAGGTGAACTTGGGTTATTAAGCAGCTTGACTGAATCTCTGAATGTTGCAAGAGAGTCTATTGCAGTTAGGTATTAGATATAGTGCTGCGCTACTTTGTAAGGGCACCAGCTGTGCTCACCAGAAGGTCCTCAGTGCTCCCCTTCAAGTATCTGTGAAGTTTAGCCATTGATCATATAACTCTCCCTCAACTGCTTGTGAAATCCAGCCATTCTTCTCTGCACTATCTGTAAAGTTTATTAGCTTCTCACTTTGTTATGTCTCAATAGCTTCTCATTTTCTGTCCAAGTTTGCATGAGCAGTGTTAGCATGTCCTTTTCAGCTAGCTTTAATTCCAGTCAGGGCCCAAGCAGCAGCCACTTTGCTTTCATGAGCTCTAACACCAACAGCACCATCCTTAGTTGATGTTATTGTTGTACAGTAGCAAAAAAAGTAGGTAGTAAACCAACTAATTTAATGGTAATTGGTGTAACTATGTAGCATCCTCGCTTTCAGAAAAATGGTAGCACATTTGTATGACTTTTCTTTTTTAAACATTGAATTTAAATATTAACAGTGCAGTGGGACAGCCATACTTCAAGACCCTAGATTTGTGATTTCCATGACTATGTGATCACCAACCAGCACCATCTAGGACAGGATGCAACCTGGAAATGAACAGAAGTGAGTGCATGTTCCCTCTGAAGTGTTCAGTCATTCCTCACCTTCCCTGCTTCAGATCAGGAAAGAAGAAAACTATAGCAGATTAAATCTTCTATAAGGTGTTTTTTGTGGTGTGTAGACATTGTTATGTACATAATCTACAGAGATATATTGAACGTATCAAAGATGCTTCAGTATAAGAGATTAGTGTTGTGTACAAGTGTTATGTAAAATGGCTAAAGAGCAGAAATTCTTTGCTTCTTTTTGGAACTTAACAAGGTGCAACTTCCCGTTCTCTTTACCTGGACTATGAGAGAGAAGAACATTCTCCTCATTTTTATTAAGCTTTTTAGTATGGGAACATTCCTCATACCTGGAGCCTAACAGGTTCCATCTCCAAAGGGAAAACACATCCCATTCTCAATGCACTAGAATGAAGGACTGCATCTTACTTTAAATTATTTGTCTTTTTGCTCTAACATCAAGTTAACATTAACTGAATGAAAGAAGGTCCCGAATGCTGAAAGTGCTTCTGTGAAATAAAATGTATGTTACACATGTAAAATGACATAGGGAAAGGAAGAAACAGAAATTGCCAGGGGCGTTCTGAGAACATTTATTGATTGGAAACAAATCATTGAATTTTTTTTTTGTTTTGTTTTGTTGTGTTTTGCTGTTTGTTTTTTTTTTTTCTTCTCTATATTACATGAAGTGTTCTCTGTCTGGGTGTAATTTTTACTTTTTAGTGCCATCTGCACCTGTGGCCTTTGGACTTAATGTTTATGACAGATGGACTGGACTGTGTTTGCACCATTTAGTGTATAATCCTTCTGTATGTATCTATGCCATGCTAGGCAGTGGCACTGGCCCAATGGGCATATTTATTAGTGCAGACTTCCTGTCTGCTTCCATTGTTCTGTTGCAGTGTCCTTTGAGCCTAATGGACCTTGTTTTGTGCTGGGCCCACCTACAAAATATTGTTCTTGATCTGTGCCAGATTATCTGTTGTAGACTCTAATCTCTTTTTTTTTTCTTTTTCTCTGACACATTTGCCAACCAGAATGCTTAAAATGGATCAATTCCATATTGTAAATGCTCTTCCTCTCCTCTCAGCCTGTGAGCTTCATTTTGGAACAAGTTCACTAGCTTTGTTTGCTAGTAACAAGATGCCTGATAAAAAGGAGAACCGTTTCCTCTGAAAATTGTCACATCTCGTGCTACCTGAGCTCCCGCTCTACTGGAAGCGGAAATTGCTCCCAGCAAAGCAATGCCTCCTGTAAAACAGGGTGTACTAAAGGCAGCCCTGGCTGCAGGAGCCTGCTGGCCCATGGCTGGCAGCCTGGAGCAGTGTGGCACGTCCCACTCCTGCTGACTTCATCGGCGCTGTGCTGCGGGTGTGGGAAACAGGACAGACTACTATTGCACAAGAAAGGTTGCCTTCTGTATCAGCAGAACGGCAAAACAAATGCCAAGCAAATGGAACAGTATGCAACACTCAGGCACTTGCAATTTTTAAGTTTTTTGAAGGTTTGTGAGACTAAAAATTGACAGACTTGATGTCATGATAACACAGAACAATTTAGTATTGTTCATTTATCTCATGAAATCATGAGGTTGCCTCTGTTTAATCTTTGTGTCTGTTACAGAAATGCACAAAATGAATCTTGCAGTTTAGCTGTAGTCACATCAAGTTGGTGGGAAATTTCAAACAGACATTTGAGAATCAAAAGCACCCTTTTCTAACCATCAACATATATAATTCTAACAGTTAAAAAGGATTTTAAAACATTTCTATAGAAATTAATCATGTCCTTTTAAACCCTCTATGGAAAGATAAATCATCTGTATAACTTCTCACACGACATGGAAAAAACTATGTGTTCTGTGCTCATATTAACGTGATCTTGAGGAAAGGAAGTATGTTCTGTATCACACAGCTGGATTCTAGCAGTTTCTGGGGCGGGTATACCTGCCAATCAGATTTCTGCAGGATGAAAATGAAGACCTGGAAGGGAGAATTTATAATTTCATAAATAAAAAAAGCAATTATCAACAACATTTTCATATCTAGAAAAGGTTTATTTATAATATTGAAATAAAGTTGTAGAGTAAAAAGAAA
>Ga0181612_119700_pt1 | contig 17100 bp, 8 predicted proteins | sample HoacroProtozoa21_FD_119630 | JGI IMG/M metagenome (GOLD analysis project Ga0181612, IMG submission 119630) | Hoatzin crop microbial communities from Cojedes, Venezuel. Combined Assembly of Gp0051906, Gp0051904, Gp0051908
ATTCATTTGACTACACAAGCACGGATTACTCTTTAATAGCTCTCTACACCTTTTTAGGCCAAAGTTCTTAGTGGGATTTTGTTGCAGGGTTATTGGTTTTTTGTGTATGCCTGCAATTGTCAGCCTCAGATTATTGTTTATGCGACTACGATGGGAGAAAGAATATTGTAGTTACTGAGTTTGAGATAATTAGTATGCACAGCTCAGTTTGTGACCTTCGTTTTCACTTTGACTCGCCCATCTGGAAGGGAATATGTTCCTTGGTCATCTTATTGAATGGATCTGAGTTCCATCAGTGTATATTATCTTAACTTTTCTCATTTCAATAAGATAGGCTTTGGGAAGACAGCCATTTATTTTGCTCAGCTTCTGTTTAGAGCCTCTTTCATTTGCCTTTTAATTTCTCAGTTAAATAATGCTATCTTTGGATTGCTACCAGTCTCTGAGTTTTTTCTGTCTCTTCTGGATAGACAGCACTTAGTCATGAGTGGTAGCAACATCAAAGAACACCGGTATATTCCCTCTTAACTACCTATGAACCATTACTTTCCAAATTATGTCACTATCTACAACAAAGTAACTACAAGCAATTTGAAAACTGAGGATGAAATCTGTGGGTTGTAAAAGCCATGCCTACATCAGCGTGAAGAAAGGTAGTTTTGTTGTTGATTTTGTTCCAATAGCTCCAGTTTTTGAAGTTGAATCACCATCTTGTACTCAGAAACAACTACAATTTTTTCTAAAATAAGGTCCTTAATAAAGAGGATTCTGGACTTCCCAGCTAAACAATTTATTAATTCAGCCCTGAAAGCAGGGCAGGATAAAAGCAAATCAACAGCAAGATGGATATTTTTCTTCCTAATAGGTGGTTTGTTATCTTAAAACCGAAGGATCAGTTCTCAGAAACATCTGAGTTGAGTACTTCTTCATATAGCTCTAAGAACAGTATCCTCCCTGGTTTTCCTGTCAATAATTCGGTTCTTTCTGGTCTCCCTGTGGTTTATCCTTTTGGGAACAAGATGATTGTCCCATAATCCAGCAAGTGCTTACTATTATCCCTTAATTACTAGTAATGGTCTGAAGCTGAAAAGTAATATTGCGTGGCTTGTAATATGATTGTTATTATGCACTGCACTTACTGACAGGGAGATTGATTCTCAGTCTGTTTTAGCACTGCCAGAACCAAACGGCTCAGATTCAGATTTGTACTTTCACACAGACATCACTACCCAGGCTCTGAGATTTTTACTCACAGAAAGTAGCGTTGCTTTGCAAATGGCCCCACCTAAGTGAAAGAAAATGCTGGCAGAGTGAGGTAACGATACTCAGCATAAGTAAACACATTTGAACTTGGCCCAGTGTTTGCCGATGCTTCCTCTAGAAATCACAGTAGGCATCACAGACAGAAGTAACATGGTGTGACTGCAGAAGTAGGCTTCTGGCTCACTTCAGCCACAGGCACAAGAACGTGCCTTATTGTAAATGCATGAGAAGAATCCTTTGAGTCAACAAGATTGTTCATGCACCTAACGCTAGACACTTGTGCAAGCACCTGGACTGTTTGCACAGGCATTATGCACGCTGCTGTAGTTTCAGAGAGTTCCCAGGTACTTTTAGCACAAAAAAGCCATCATATTTTTGAGGCTATTGAGAGCGAGCTGATGAGTATTGTTCCCAGTCACTGCTCTGAACCGAGCGCGCCCAGGGCACCAGCACGGAGCGGCAAATCTAATCTCTGCCCTGCTCTTACAGCATTTTCACACTCACAGCTGCCACGTTTTCTTAACATTTTGGAACTTCCTAAACAAATCAAAAGGAAAGCACAAAAAGAACAGCTGTTTGCTCTGGTTTCTGGTCAACTAAGTGCTCCTTTTCCCAAGACAGGTTTTCTTCCCTATTGATTAATGTTCTTATGCTAGCAAAGTTCAACAGCACCATGCAGAGAAGAGACTAGGCACTAGACCTGAAAGCTCTGTGGCTGCAGCTGCTCAGCCAGGTAATTTGGTTCCCCAGTTTGCTCCTCAGTCCCCTGACTGCCCATGCTACATCTATCTTTAGTTTTCATTCCAGTTCTCTTTTAAAATGACCTAACTAGTTAGTTATCTTTGAGGCAAACGCAGATGCAATTCTGCGCTTGGTGCAGTAACAGCAAGGCATTGCTCCGGCGGAATACAGCACCCTACCTGCATCATTTTAGACACTCTGAATTTTAAAACTGTCAGACAAAATTGTCTTAAGGTTACAAGGGGGGGCTGGGGGAGACCTGAGAAAGATGCTCAGTATGGACAACAATTATGTTTATATTACTAGCATTAATGTTATTATATTACTTATTATATCATTATTGTATTACTAACACTACAGTGTGGCTTCATGCAAACTGCCTATTGAGGACAGTCCAGACTCATGCTGGAGATGGCTCTAACAACACAGCAGTCCAGATAATCCAGGTCCAGCACTTCAGAACGTTACCTGGCCCTGCTTAACCCACTGCTATGGATAGGCAGTGCTAGGTGGATAGCTCTGGACCTCTGCCCTGCGCACAGGGATGCTCACCAGGGCATATGCCCTTAGTAACCACCTGGCTTAAACTGACTCTTTTCAAAGAAGCTTGCCTGAGTCTCTGTTGTAACCACTGGCAGGCAGTCTTTAAAAGTGATTTTCAGTTTTCAGTGTTTATCGACTAGCTATCTGGACAAGAATTAGTATTCAGGTTAAGAACTTTGTGAATAAAAAGCCTGCAATAAAAAGGTAAGTCCTAGGGCTTGGATAAAAAAAAAATTAATAAAAACCTTTATTTGTTGACTACAGTCTCATTTACATTTTGAAAGTTCCAGCAAAAAGCTTTCAATTCCTTTTGCCAGTGGACCTGGAAAAAGGAAATAATTTGATAATATTAAACCTTAATTCCTCTTCGGCTGGTGGTTTGGGAGAACTAATTTGTGATTTTACCATGAAAATGAACAGCGTGAAAGGTGGAAAAGTGGCTAGAATCTGTTGCTAAAAGGAGGAAAAGAACTTACAGGGAAAGGCTCCACACATAACTGGATGAATAATTACATCAAATAAGACACTGGGAGTCAGCAGAGAATCTACAGATGAGAATGGAAAAAAAAACCTGACTGATAAATCCAAGCTGTGTCTTAGGGGGAAATGCTGAAGTTTTTAGTAAGAGTTATGATAAGGCAAATTGAGCTAGAGCAATCAATTAGATAAAAAGTACCCACAAAATGTCCTTCAGACACATAATAAAAGTTAGGGAGGAACAGTGGGACCGTATGTAATGAGAAATAGGGTAGAAATTAAAGATAGTGCAGGTATGAATGAAAAAAACAAGACATACACATCTCACTTCAGTTTTCTAAAATTGCAGTGACACAGGCTACTAGAGACTATTTAGGGTGGACCTGAACTGGGAAGCTCTGCAAAAACAGGGATATTACCTTGCTTAGACAACAAGAGAAGAGCCATTGTGTAAGAAAAGAAAGACAATAACCAGGTACCTGTCAGCCAGAGTCAGCTTCTCAAAATTTTGCAAAGCTGTAAAACAACTTCTCAGGGAAAAACTAAAAAATAGGTAAATAGAGTATGTATTTACTAAAGGTAGTCTCATACTAACCTGACACCTTTCTTTGACATGATATATGATCTTCTAGGAAAGGGAAGCACAGTACAAGTCAGCATCAGTGTACGCAGTCAAGGCTGATGATAAAGTCAAAGTAATATTTAAAATAATTTGTTTCTTAAATGTCATTATTTCTATATAGTTATTCATTCTGTTCTGGAAGATTGGAATTACATTTTGTTGGTAGAAAAACTGTAGGAATAGATAATTTGTTCAATAGCAGAATCCTTGTAAGGTGTCCAGTCTTTTTTTGTTGTTGTTGATGATTCTTTACATACTTTGCTCTCTAGCTGCTCTATGATTCATATCTCATAATGCAATTTTGGCCACTTTCCATCCCTCTGAATTGATGTTTCTTTCCATTGCTGTTAGCTAACATGTTATTCAAATTCAAAACATTATTATATTTCTCCTCTCTCTTGCTCATTTTTTCTTTTTTTTAAAGATCAAACCTTATTAACATCCTGGCTTCTATTCCTCCTATTTTTCTATATGCTTACAGTATGACTTCAAGTCTTATAATGGGGAAAAAAGTACCCCCTCCCACTCCCTGCAATTTAATTTATCGTGGAAATTCAGTTTCCAAACTTCCTGCCTTCCCCTCTCCAGTATCCCAGTTTTTACAGCTCATTAATATGATGTAAATACACACACACAAAACTATTACTTTGTTTCTAGACCAACACACAGACATTTGTAGCTACTTCTCCTCCATGTCACAACTGCTCTCTCTGTTGTTTTACTACTGTAAAGTCCCTTGATATTTTGACCATTATGAGGTATTTCCAAATCATTCCATAGCCAACTCTTAAAAGCTATTTTAATAAATTAATATAGTGCAAGTGGCTAGAAATGTGATCCAGTATTATAAATCAGATAACAAAGTATAATTTTGTGTTAAAAAGGATGGCTTTTATAAGCCTTGGTCCTCACATAAACATAGCTTCCTCTTTAGGTGACTTTGAGAAAATATCCACAGGCTGATGATTAATACCAACCTTCCTACTACGTGCAGGTTTTTGTTTGTTATTTGGTTTCTTTTTTTAAGGACTGGAGCTGTTTTACTTTATTGTAAGGTTATGGAATTTAGAACCAAGCCTCAATCAGCCATCAACGAGGATTCTCTAAAATGAAGGAGTAGCAAGGTATACTCCCCATTAGCTTCACACGTCAAGGTTAAATAGTTTGGATAGAAGGTGAAAAAAAAATGTGGAAATTCGTAAACAGCCATGTAGCTGTTATTTATGATCTGTGCAAGAGTGCTCTCAGCAGCAAGCACATATTTGGAGACAGGCGTCACAAGCATGTCACACACAGCAGCCCAGCCCCACTGAGCCCAGCTGGGCAACGCCACACCACACCACCTTTCAGCTTGCTGCTTGCTCTGACATTTGGAGGGACAGGCAGCTTGGCACTGCCCAGCCGGCCCTCGGTTTCTTCTCCCTGTGTTGGCCTGTGACCTCAGCAGGGATGGCTGGAGGCCACCGCCTTTATCGAATAGCACGCCCCTGGCTATAGCCTAGCTTTTATTATTTAGAATCATAGAATCTTTTTATTTGGAAAAGACCTTGAAGATTATCGAGTCCAACTGTAAACCTAATGCTGCCAAGTCCACCACTAAACCATGTGACTAAGTGCCACACCTGTACATCTGATCTACACATTTCTGATGTTCCTTCTGCTGTTGTGAGGTCTGTCATGCCTAGCCCCTTGTTGTTTGACCCGTTCAGATTTCAGATAAGCCTTTCTTAAACAATGACTACAGAGAATAGAAAAAACATCTTAGATAAGCGTAAAGGGAACCAACAAGACTGCAACAACTTCAATTCTTCCTATAGACTTCTTAAAAGCTTTCTCTGCCATCATAACACCTGTCATACTTCCTCAGCCAAATACCAACCCCTTCAGCCTGAGGTGAAAACTGGGGGAATACTTGAATCATACAGTGACCCCCAAAGTCATCAGCTCTTAGACACAGAGCCGCAAAGCAGCAAGCCCCTCTTCTGGAAATGCGGGAGCTGTCGCTGATAAGCCTTGAGGTCAGCTGCCTCCCTCCTTCGCCAAGCCATGGAGGCATCTCCACCCGGGACACTATCCAGAGAGCCAGAGGTGATCTTTCAGAGAGACAGAAATGTCACTGACAAAAACATACTTGCCTGCTTCTGAGACCTTAGCATGAGATGGGAGGTGTGACCAGTCTGGTCTGGTGTGAAAGCCCAGGCAAGAGAGCAACAAAAGGCAACTGAAAGAGGGCAGAGCTGCGTGGTTGGTTTTCCTCATTACAAGATGGAGCTTGGTTTGCTCAGTTCCTGCTTAAGTCTAGTCCACAGAGCAGAGCTGGTCAGAGGTGAAGGACAAAATCATTTCATAGGGATCAGACTCTCCCGGAGGAGCGCAAATCACAGGGGAAGCCAAAGAACAAGGCAATGTGTTCTCTGCATCATGACTTTCAGATCCAGTTTTCTGCACATCACCAGAGATACGCTGAAGGAACAACCTCTGCAAGACCTGAATGTCAGGAATTTTGAATGACATGCACTTGTATGCTCACCCCAAAGCACTGTCATACTTAAATACTAAGCAGTTCCTTCTCTCTCTCTCCCTTTCTCATCATTAGTATGACATTATACCTCTTCAGCAGAGCTTATGCAACACCCTGAAGTCCAGGCTGGGTGTCCCGAGCAGTCACTGTTCCCTTGACTTTACAAAATATCTTCTGGATAGCTTTTATCAGCAGTTTTGCCCTGGAGTCGTAAATGGAGTAACATGTTCCCCAATGGACTCGTAGGAGGGCCAACAGCAGTGACTCCACATGCCTTCTCCTTAAGGACAGTTCTCCGTTAATCTCACTCTCTCATGATTAAACAAATGCACATGCATACAAATATACACACAGAGGATGCCTGCCTGAACCCATAAATCTGACTCATCACATGTTAATACAAAAAATAGCAAGTTCTCAACAGGAATCTATCATATAGCATTTTTCCTTCCCAACTGTGTACTACAGAAAACAGATTCAAGTTCAGTTTCACAAAGATATCCAATCAGCCACATTTAAGAATCAAGAATTTTCTGCAGCTAATACAGTTATACTACCAAAATTGAATGCTAGTAAAAAACTGGTGCCTAAAGTACCTTCCTTCAGAACTCTATGGAGAAGAAGAAAGAAACTGCCCTTCACAGGAGCAAGACACCAGGTAGGGGAAGGGAGTTGTCTTCCCTTCTGCTGAGCTGCCATTTACCATCAAGATCCTATTTTGCAATTTCTCACAAAGTACTCAGGGCTGAGTGCTTACTCAGTTCTATCCAGGTTTTCCTAGATCCTCGCTTACGGTGACAATTACTTGGCTCCACCTATTTGCATCCTTGGTATCAGTGGAACCACTGATGGCAGACCCTGACCCTGTGCCTTCTGTTATTAATACTTAGACCATGATTTTTACGCTGCTGATAGACAAAGTTGTTTCAATTATTCTGGGCATGCTTTCTCTACTTTGTATTTCGCACACAGGGATTTGACAATCTACGTAAATTGTGCTTTTCTGTATTTTAAAAAAAAAGCAATTCCCTTGAAGATCTTACGGTGTTTGCATATGACAGGGGAGATTTAAAGACAAATTATATTTTAGTACATTCTCACTAGAACTGTAGCCGTTAAGAAATTCAGAAATGCTGGGAATATAAAACCAGATATTTCAAGCAGTATGTGGAATGTTGCCAGATTTTGAAACAATCCAATAATGTCATATTTTGGAGGTAAGATATCTTCAGTCTAGCGGTATCTTAAAGCTCATAGCTCGCACTACTAAGTTCATATTTCACAGGAGTTACACATACATAGATTTTGGTTTTGCTACAAACATGATGAATTGCAAAAGGAGATGTCACACCAAAACATAAACACAAGCAGAAAAACGTGTTGCAAAGTCTTACTGTTTCTATAGCATTCCAGGAATAAGCTATAATCCAACATTATAGTGCAATAGGCACTGTGCTTGATACAGGACACCTGTTTATACTGCTACAAATGTAAAAATTTGGGATATTCACTCTTTCAGTACCCTGAATACAGTCCACTTACCTTCCGAATCTATGTATAAGCCTATGATTTAGTTGGTATTCAAAATACTTCCACTAAATTAAATAAAAACTGCATGGGAAGTTATATGCAATGGTAAAAACACAAGATTTGTTAGGCACTCACTAGAGCATGATATGACACAAGGCCATGTAGCTGGACAACCTTAGAAATGACATAGTTGTTCACGTTAGGTTAGAAATATCACGTCAAAAGAAATCTACCTATCTCCTTTTCTCTTTTAATGAGATTTTTTACTCTTCTCAGGCAATACAAATCATCCAAGAAAGTATCTTGATGTAGGATGTCCTCTGATGTTGGCCAGTTTTATACCATTTATCCTCTCCCCTCTCCAGCCAGGTCTACAGATGTTCCACAAGAAAAATAAAGATTAATAAAAACCTAATTGGATCTTGCTATCTGACTAAAAGCCACAGCAATAAAACAATGCCTTGAATACATGGCTTGCTGAAATAGGTGACCCAGGCATTTTGAATTTATAGCGACATTAGTAAACTGACTTGTGGATACCAAAACATACATATAATTACTCCCTGGCTGACAGAAAAGGGTCTGGGTGATGCAAGGTGAGAAAGAAGAGGAAAAATGCCGGAGAAAGTGAGGAAAAAAAAACCAGCTAAAACTTGTATTTAAGCTGTAGGAATATAAATATATATATAAAGTTAGAGCAAATTGTAGGAGGTATAATACCATTTTTTACCAACCAGTATAACTTACTGCAACTGTGGATATGTTAAGCACTTTACTTATCCATGGTATTTTTTGCTTGAAAATCAAATGCAGAAGTGCAGAACAACTAAAGTTTTCCACAACACTTCACGCCTGTGTATAATGCTTCCCTGAAGGACTCGCTGTCTCTCATCAAAGTAGTCTAGTGTCAGATGTAAGCTGGTGTTGCTTCACTGAAAGCAGAGCAGTGGTGCTGATTTACGCCAGCTAAGTACGCATATTCAAACAGCATCAATTAAATGTCACAACTTTTGCGACCAGGGAAAGGTAACATTTTTGCTGAGGAGGGAAGCTTATGCTAATGTTGCCCTAGGCAGAACAGAAAGGTTCTTGGTTTTGAAAGTCTGAACTATTTAAAAACAAACTGCAGTGCCGCTAATTCTGCTGACAACATTTTTAATAAAATAACTGAGTCTGTCTATGACATTGTTGCAAATTCTCGAGTGTCTAGGTAGAAACATGATTCGCCACCCATTAAAGATGTTTTCTTGGATGAAGTATGTGAATGTGATATCCCACAACGCAATGCCCACAATGAACCCAGACATATTTCTCTGACAAAAAGAAGATCTGAAAACGCAGCAGTGTATGAGAGAGAATGGAGATTTAATATTGCTGGAGAGACTGTCTGAATGAACTTCTTATTATAGCAGGAGATTGAATCTTTCCATTACAAAAAGGTACAGATAACTACATCTTGATGAGCCTAGCTTATTATGGGATTCTGGCACAGTAGGAGGGAGTAAGTGTTATCTGCCTTCTTCAGGATTTTGCTAGAAGGAACATGTAGCTTTTTCAGTTGAAGATGCAACAACAGTGACTTCCTCTGTGGCCCCCACATCTGCCACCTAACTATTTCTGTTTTCCATCCAACATATAGTGTTACAACACAGCTAAGTTGGACATTTCTGCATCAGAAGCCCTACATTAAAATGAATTCAGCTTACAGTTTTAAAACTTACTCTCTTAAAATGCTCTTTATTACTCAGTTAGCCCTTTGCAGTTCAAGTCTATGCCTTCCTGAACCCATATTTTTCAATTCTAAAAATAAAAAGTGCATTCTGTATTTCATCCTTCCAACCACACACTTCAAGGTGGGCTGCATTCTCTTCTACCTTGGACATCAGGAGCCTCCATCTTAGCTGAGGGACTGGCTGTTGAATTGTTGCAGTGGTGTGGAGTCCTGACTGCTTGGCTTTCAACATAGTTAATTGTACAATTAAAATTGAAGCTAGTAAACCCTGTAACTAGTGATGCCGTTCTTAAATTCTGTATTTACTTACACTCCTTTTAGATGACTTCTCGCATGCTTATGCATTAACAGACATCGGCACACACAAGTGCACAGTGTGCCCCAGCAGATGTGACTGCACTAGTATAGGGCATGGGGTCAGGATTTAAGGAAGTGATGTTGAGGGCCCAGCAGCAAGAGTTATGTCTTGAGAGTGGAAAGAGGTGGGAGGGCATGTTTTCTGAACCGATATCTATGGCTACACCAACCTTTCTCTCTGCATGTGATTTGGGGTCACAAGTGCCACAGGACTTATTGTTACCCCATGGCTAAATAAATAACAGTCAGTTCTGCCACTGAACTGGGTCTCTTAAGCAACAGGAGCTATTGCTGCCCCCAGGCTGTAGTAGAGGTCACAGCCTCGACCTACCAGTGCTGTGCTAAGTGCTGAAGAGAAGTCCTTTCCTTTCCCATATCATACCTCCAGGGCTCAGCATGCCTAGCTGGAGACTGCATGGGGTTGACAACCCGGCTCTTGAGGTGAGACTACCGAGTTGATTATTCCTTCCTACGGCAGGCATCACTTTCTCACATGTCAAATATGTGTCTATGCTATGCTCACTGCTTTGAAAGACCGACATCATAAAGAAAATTGAACAGTACCTGTTGTTCTATCACAGAAAAGGGAAATTAGGACTCAACTGAAATACTAAGGCACAATATCACACTTCCAGCTCATAATGAGTTCAGTGGCACTACTTTTGATTTACAAAGACCTAGATTTTATTGCCTCTGTTATACTCTCAGATTATTTTAATGGGGACAGAATATGGAAAAGGAAAACCACACCTCTTACGATTTCATCAGATTTAAAGATTCTGCTGAAACATCCATCATTTCACTGTGCAATTTTCTTCAGTAAGTGAAATGTCAACTACTCTCTTTCTGTCACTGAAAAGAAAATATTATTACAAAATGTCTGCAAATCAACTGCCCACCAAGTCAACTGGAATTTTGTCTGAGGTGAGTAAAGTATCAGGCTCATTATCTGAAAAATTCCTGTTTTCATGGTATTTAATCACATATCTGTTATGCAACAGATACTGATTTATACAGTGCTCAGTTACAGAACCAAAGCCATACAAAACAGAGGATGACTTTCATTTGGAAATGTAATCTGTCTATAGATATCTAATTAAGTAGAATTCACATTAATTCATTATGATGACATGTCAGTAGACATTATCGTCCCATTTGGTTGTAATGGCTATTACCAGTATAATCAGCTTATTATTGCTATAAAACACAGAAATTAGAAGCAGGTTTGAATCTTCTGTTCTCTATTTCTTCAAAGAGAAGAAGCCATAAGATGTACATGATGATGACTCTGCCAGTCTAAAAATGCATGTCAGAATGCTAACATTAACAGTATCACAAAAAATGCATATAATAAATTGATTCTAAACCTTCAGGGAAAAAAGACTTTCTGTGTATGCAGATGATGACACTGTAGAGTTTTTGACCCTTGCACTGAAAAAATAAAGCACAGAAAAGCATTAGTCCCATGGAGAAATGCTTTAATTGCTTTGACCCCAAAGGGTAAGACATTAGGAACACCTTAGGAGCTATATATTCAGTACAAACAGTGGTGCCCTCAAGCAGAAAGCAGCCTTTTCACTCTGTTGCTTTGATTTTGACCAATGCCTTCAGTGTAATCAACTATGGCAATGTTTAATCTTGTATTTTCACATCTAGATAATACAAATCATCATTACAAACAGAAGACAATTTGCAATTAATAACTTATTCCTTATACCAGACCTAGGCAAGAACAAGTTTGTACTGCACTCCATGGTTAGCAAAACAGACTATAAGAATGTAGTATCTGTTTAGATTATAAGAGTTAAAAATGAAATAATAAATGTGCTTGATAAATGTGAAGAGTAGTTCTCTTCTCAGTTTCAAAAATATGCAACACTTAGTTCATGTTATTTACAGAAGGTGAAAATGTGACAGAAGTTCACCTGGTGCACTGGATGTGTGTTTGTCCAGTAGTCTGGTTAATTTATTTTTATTTATGAGTCAGAATACATAAAATGTGTATTTAATGGACTCATTCAATTTCTTCTGCCAAATCAGCCTGTTCAAACTTTCTTTTCCTACAAAATTTTGTATCTGTTTTAAAGACAGACTCATTCCCGTCTCTCAGAGGTCATCTTAAAAGCCTCATATATGTTACTTGGTTTTTCAACTTTGATACGTGCTCTTCTGTTTTACAAAGCTTTTCTCATATGCTGTTTGTCTTTTGTATGTCATTTCAGTCTACACTTACGAAGACTTGTTGTACATATGTCTCTAAGGATCAGAAGTCTCAGACCTGAGCTGTGATGAAGTGCTCATTTTCCCAGAACGGAGGCTCTTTCTATGTGGGTGACTCCAGTAAATGCACATGGGACTGCCCTGTGTGGGTGGGATGTAAATGAATCTTGAACCCACACTCAGCCCTGCTTCTCTTTCTCATCTGTGTAACAGATGAGGAGGAGAGAGAAAGAAAATATACTGCCAAATAAAATCTTCTTCAATCTTTGCAGAAAGAGGGGTCTTCCCCATCTTCTCTAGAAGGATTGCCTTTGGCTGATGGGTTCCCACTCCCTTTTGGTTGACAGACTAGCTACCTGATATGAACATTCTTTACAGAGAAGATCACCCCCATTTTTGGCTTTGAGTGTGGGTGACTTGACAGTCAGTAGTGTCAATGTACGTTCCCTTACACCTGCGGAAGGACTGAACACATGGATCATTCTTCACTTGGCATCATGTAGATCCCACATTTCTGTTTTGTACATTGTATGGGCAGTCACAATTACATAGTGTATCCATCTGGTGATTGATGGCACCTAGGAGTATGACATTTCTAATTCAGAAAGAATTTCAACCTGTATAAAATCAATTCAGGTGTGCTATCACATGCTGTGAAGGTAACTAACTAGCTCAGATGACATACAAAATTTTTGTGTTCATGTAACTATATGGAGAATATGTGATGCATCAGACCTCATCACAGCAACATATTGTCGTTTTCAGAAAGGCTCTCTTTTTATCTGAAAGCCTTCATATGCCTTACAGTGCAGGTTATTCCCATTTACATGTAAGGAAACAGAATCACAGGAAGTGAATAAACTTTCTGAAGTCACTCCTGGTGGGCCAGGAGCAGATTTGGGAAAGAAGGTCCTATCTCTTTGACATATTGACTTAAGCAAAATACAGCTGAAAAGATTTGGGCAAAAGAAATTCTTCCAAAATGATGAAGAGGACGAGCTAATATGAATTAATTAAATCCTCTCATCCATTGTCCAATGGCCTATTACCACCTCGACATGAAAGGACAGGGCTGCTCTGATCAGCTGAGTTCTTAGTTGCACTTATTTGCGTTTTGGTGAGGATCTTCTGTGATGCAGGAAAGCAAAGCTCACTACAGTTGGCAAAAGACCAAAGTCAGGACATACTGTTCAGCCTTCTAGATTAAAAAAATGGTATCAAAGTGAAATGAGTCACCAGGATAATACAGACTGTACAAATTTAAGTGGCACTCACAGAATGTGAAAGCAATACCCTGAGTATTCATCATAGTTGCGTTAAATTTAATGTGCAACAAAATCATGATGAATTCTGGATAACAGATGACAAATCTTTGTGAGGGAATGTGTTCCTGAGGGCAATAGCAATGAACAGAGTGAACAGGCCACAGAAAAGGAAATACATAGATGCATGCTCCTGAATGCTAGGAGTTAAGACTTCACTGCTGGTAGGCCATGCACAAATATATCCAGCTAGAGCTACATACATGGTATGGGTTATGCTGAATTGAGCACAAGCAGCGTGCTTCCGTCTACAAAAGCGGTGAGAAGGGAGGGAAAGAAAGCAGGTAAAGACTTCGCTAGCTCTCACTACACGAAACAAAGTCACTAAGGGCTGAGTTTAGGCTCCCACACGTAGACATTAAAGCGCCACTTTGACATAGTGCCACTTTTGGTGCTCTAAAATACTTCACCTGGATTCTGGCTGGCACTTCAGAAGACACAGGTCTCTTGCAGGTCCTATTCCTTTATCAGTCAGCTCCATACGGATGTTATCAATACACTAGGGAATCTCAAAAAGCATTACATGTCATTTGTGGCGAAGCGAATTCAGCCCTGAAAATGTCATACATGAAGTACGTCAGCAGCAGAGCTACCACCAGAATGAACAGTAAGAAGAAGAGAGGAAATGGATCTTTGATCCATAATTTCATCCCTATCATGACCTTCAGGCAGAGAAGCAATGGCCACCACCTTAGCTTCATGCAGACACGTAATTCAGCACTACCAGTGTTTAAAACCCCAAAGTGCAAGTAGCTACAGCAACTTGTCAGGGCTGCTAACTCCATGAATGCATTTTTTTCAAAAAATTACTGTTACTGTAGCATATCTTTTATCCTAAATGGAAAGAAAAGCTGAGGTAATCTCATTCCCACTGTGTGATAAACATTAACAACTGCTGACTTTTTAATGGTGGGTACTTTAGGTCTGAGTGACTTAGATGGGTGGAATAGATTTCCTGTATATATTTGAATATATTTGTTCTCACTGAATGAATATACACATGGTCTTACTGTCTATGAATATATTTTTAACATCCTTCTACATTTACTACAGCACATGATATAACATTGTTTGACCTTTTAAGCTAATCTCTACTCATCAAAATAAAGATATTTTAGACACAGAAAATGTCTAAACCTCAGCTGTCTTTTGGCTTCACTGCAGTGCCCTGATGCTGTCAAATATATTTTAGAAATGCATAACACTTCATTCCAAAAGGAAAGCTCCTTCTACCCTGAATCGATACATCTGTGGCCAACATTTTCCATTTAAGTATTCTAAACTGGTCATTGTATCTTGTAGCTGAACTCAGCTTTTCCTGAAATTTGACAAGGAAAAAGTAAAATATTATTTAAAAAGAACACTTTGAAAGTGGTTTCCTTTACTGAAAGTTAGAAGCTTCACACGGTGTTTAACAACAAGGAAAGGACAGGTAACACATATGAGGCTGTAGATAAAGGAAAACATGTTAACCACATAATCTTGGACCAGTACAATCGAGGCTTCTCCATTTGTCCTGCATAAAGCTCCACCTGTTTCTCTAACTGGGAGTTCCTCTTTCCACCCTAGAAGCCACCCTTCCTCTCCCACACTACCAATAAAAAGAACCAGCAGCAAAGAAACCTTGATAGTGGTAATGCAGGTGCAGGCTGGACTCCCCATCCTTTTCTCCCCAGCAGTCAGCCCAGGGCTGCCCTGGGCAATGATGGAGACAAGCCTCTCAGCTCCATTAGCTCTGCTTCAGGAAATCTGGGACAACACACATGCATCATAGCTTTTGCTCCTCTCTGAAAACTCAGGCAGATTATCTCAGCTCTAGTCACAGTTCAGAGTTTTTTATTCCACCCATGAAGACGAAATATTCACTCTTTAAAAAAACTCAAATATGGCATGATTGGAGGTGTTGGGGCACTTCCCTAGGACTCCAGTCCCTCTGCCTTAACCATGCTCTGGAAAAATGGATATTGGAGTGTAGGGGAGCAACATACCCAGTCCTCTGCTGGGAAGCACCCAAAATCTTCACCTGCATTTGCCGTTCAGGGACACTGAGCACTGTGTGTGGTTTGCAGGAGTCAATCAGCTCTCAGAAATGGGCTGTAAAAAAGAAAGACTGAAATCCTTCACCTCTGTTTAATTCTTCAGCTCAATAGAGCTGAATCCAAAAGAAAGGCCCTGGATGCAAACGTCCCAATGCTACATGGGCTTTAACGATTTCTCTCTCACCTGCAAGGTTTTGAAAATGGATAATTTCCGCTGCAGATAGCTGCTCTCTGACACTAGTGTTTCTGAGCATATCGTATAAGAAATTTTGGAGAATATCTGACGTATTCTCTCTCTCAAAGTATTTATTTCTAGAAAATATTAAAATGAAAAAAGTCTAAGGATGCATAATTAGGCAGCCTGAATGACTGGCAAATGTTCTGCTGTTTTTTCATAACATTTTAGTTCCGTTGTTCATGAGCACCATAAAAAAATGGTGGCAACTGATACCAGAGTCTTGTGTTTAACTTCCTGTACTTTGCTCACCCTTCCAAAAATTGTTTTAATCTTTTGGGATTTTTTAAAATATTCTCTGAAAAATATTTCAAGTCATAGTAGCTCATCACGACTAGCATCAAGGAAACCATTCATTTTCAGTTCTGGTTAATTTTAGCTGCATGTATCATGGAATTTGATGGGCAATGTCTCTAATAATTAAAACCTCCATTTTGCAAATACATATGCATGCACCTAGTTTTAAGCGTGCAAATAACATCATTAAAATCTCTAGGATGAGCCACATGTTTAAAGTTACATGTATACTTGCACTTACAGTGAATGAAACTCAAGCTCATCTCCAGTGAAACGTGTTGGGGCCAGGAAACAGTTATTAATATCTAAAATACTATCCTCATGAATAAATGTATGAGTTTTCTGTTCCCTGTGGTATATTTTTAAGTAGCTCACTTTTTTTATTGTCATACAGTTCTGCAACTACTATTTTGGTATCTTTAAGAAAACCCTCCCACACTACATTGTTTGCTACATCCATAATCATCAGCACAACACATCTATCTAATGTTTGTAACAGGCTTTGAATGCTGAATTTCTTTACTGGCGATCTATTCCCATTGAATGACATTTTTTGTCATGTCTTCAGACAATAAATATTGCATAAAATTAACCAAAGACAATTGGGTAAGTGGTACTGTACTTTTAAAACCTTGGAGGGCTAAGAGTTCATGTCATAGCATAATGGGAAAAAGAGGAAATCTGTGCCACTTATACATTTGTCTTGTTTATAACTACACAGAAACTGAAGGTTAGGCAGGGTATCCTTCATAAAGTGGAAAACATTCTGTGTCACCACAGAGTTTTAATAGGCAACTCATGTCTATTAATAGGGGCACATCTGTTCCAAAGGCTTGCATTATGCAGGTGTCTGTTTCTCTTGTGCTTTTTGATTATGCAGTAGATAATTAGACATGATCATTTGCAACCCCCATTTGGACCACTTATCACATTATCAAAGGCTTTAGTTTCCAGTTATGAAATATGAAACAAAACCCTTAACTTTGCATGTGTATCACTCCAATATATACCTGTTAGAAGGATTCTGAGAGATTGGATGTTCTTTTACTTAAAAAATGGACACTGAGACAATGCCATTCATGAAAGACAAACTATTTTTGCTTTACAACACTGTGATAGGAAGCCATAGCCTTTCCTATTCTTCTTCCTAATAACTCCAGTGACCTTAAATAATATTTGGTTACTTAATTCAGGTTTAAAA
>Ga0181612_112129_pt1 | contig 17097 bp, 12 predicted proteins | sample HoacroProtozoa21_FD_119630 | JGI IMG/M metagenome (GOLD analysis project Ga0181612, IMG submission 119630) | Hoatzin crop microbial communities from Cojedes, Venezuel. Combined Assembly of Gp0051906, Gp0051904, Gp0051908
ACTCTAAGAGCCCAGATCAGGCACATTGCTCACGCTCCTGAGCACTGAAACCAAATGCAAGGTGAAAAAGCAGTCAGCTTCCTGCAGCACAGAAGTATTTTCATAAATGCTTTGAAATAGCAATAAAAAAACGGGTTTTTTTCCCCCCCTGCTTTCTGTGTAGCTTAACTCCATGAGACTTTTCAGAGGTGTCATGTAGTCCCAAAGTTATGAGTTATAAATCAACCTTTTTTGGTCTAATTTTAGACCATTCTTTGAAAGCCATATCATATGTCTTCATGTGGTATGTTGTGACAAAAACTACACAAGAAGTCATGTGACTGCCTGTATATTCCAAAATTCTGTGTAGTGAAAAGGAAGAGACAGTTTTTGTAATGGAATATATCACTGTGTTGGGGGCTGGAGTACCACAATGATATAAATTACAAAGGGCCCTGTACAAAAACTCAAAGATGGAAAAAAGGCAATATATTTTGATGAAGAAAGGAGATGGGTGACTGATTAAGGAGACAAATACAGCATTCTTTTAGTATTTCTATTTATCCCGGAAATACAGAATTCAGGGTTTCTAAAAGATGGAAGAAAGCAAGTATTTGGAAATTCTGCATTCAATCAAGCTATTTTAAATCATTTAACTACTCAATTATTGTTTTTCCCTTTCCAGTTTTGGAAGAAAAATGTGGCTCTAGTTACCCTCATGGGATTGCAAATATGGATAATTAGGACAAACATCTGGCTTTTCATGTCCTGTTTTTACAACACTTTTGAATACCTTGAGAAAAGCATTACTTATTGGACTAAGTATTAGCACTGTGTGGACAGAGAAGATGGTATTTGGAAGTGGGACCACTCTCATAGTTGAACCACGTAAGTAACATTATTTTATTGCTAAAAATTATGTTAAAATTAAGCTGGGGAAGAACAAAGGGATCTACTGGTTTGGGTTCACTGTAAGAATTCTCTGCTGCAATAATCCCTGCTTGCCAGAGTTTCAAGCTGATCCTTAGGTTGTATCTGCTTAGGAAGGTTTTAGAGGAACAGCTGGGCTACCTCTGTATATCGGCGTTACTCCATGATCCCCAAACACCTGGTATGCACTACTTAAGTTTAACGTGTTGTAATTTATTGCCAGTCTGGACAGCACTCTGGCCCAAATTTACTGTGTAGTGTCCTATTCTTCATTGGATTTTCACTGCCTCATTTTGAGCAGGAATGCACAGCTCACTGAAGAGCTCGCAGTGGAGAGAAGTTTTGAGACAGATCATTAGCTCTCTGATATGAGAAGTTAGTTTTTGACACTGGCACCACACTCATAATGTCACCAGGTAAGTAATTCCACTGGCATGGAGACAGAGGAGGAGGGAGGTTTAATACAATTCGGCTTAAATTTTCACAGCTGCGTTATATCCAAGACCACTTTGAATGAATGAAAATTGTCTAACAAGTTGCCTAGGCTTTGAAAATGCAGGTGTGGCGAGTAGGGGTTACAGGAAGCCTTAGTCTTTCCTACCTTTATGTGAAATTTCTTGATGTACAAAAAAAGGTGGATGTCATCCCAAGCTTTTCTGTGTGAGTGTGAATGTTGAGGCAGCAGGTGAGTTTCTTAGGCTGATCTTTGTTGTCCTAAACATCCTAGTACATACCTTAGGACTTGTTATGATGCTTTCAGAGATCTGCATATCTTTAAAGTGCTGCAGAAATGTCCCATGTAATTTTACATACTTAAAACATCCTGCTTTCATTCCAGAAGGGCACAGGGTTCCCTTAGTTCTTGCCTAATATCTGTCCAGTTCTGTAGGATATCTTGCTTGGGAATAAATGGAACGATTTAAGTCCACCCCCCAGTTGCAAAGGGACAAAGGAATACAAAGATACCATTTTGAAGAAAGATCTGTTCTTTCCAGCTAGCAAATCCTCAGTTGTAAATGTAGGACCAGAAGAAACTGCCAGATGTCATTATTTTAACCCCAGTCAACACTGATTTGAAGATAGTATTTATCAAGAAAAAAAGAGGTAAAATATCCCAGAATACTAGAATTTGGCAAGAAAAAAACCCCAGTAAAACACAGTCTAAGAGCTGGCAGGTGGAAGATTGAGCAATGGTTTTGCCATTTCAGACATTTACAGAAATGCTGTTATGATACTCTTATGTCTCACATAAAGAGTCTTCTGTTTTTTTCTAAAAGTTTAGTGCGTTGCTTCTTCTGTTGACAAGAAAATATTTCTTTCTAATCAGCTGAAGGTAGCATGTGGCTCATTGACTGCAACAAGATATTCCTGGTTTAAGCAAACTTTTGCAGTATGTTACTCAAATTTCTCAAAGATCTCCACTGAGTTTCCCACAATTTGAGTTAGAGAACAATTCACTTGACAAAACAAAGGTATTGACCTTCTCTTCTTCTCTATCTTGAAACCCTTTAAATCATTCTTTCTCTGTTTTTCCTGCCTATCTAGCGTCTCTGACATCCTGATGAAAAATTACACGAAACCTCAGTTGAGTGAAGTTTCCATAATGTTCAATGATTTATCTTTTTCTAGCTAAGGATCAGAGGACATTTTCAAAGCTGCATAAAGACTTTAGGATTATGTTTGACAGTAAAACATGATAGGCCTTAAGCATCTAAGTCACTCAGTGTCTGTTGAAACACTTAAGAAATTGAAGCCAAAATTTCCAGAATTTGCACAACCTGACCCTCTTGTTGCTAAATTTGGAGTTCTTTGTGAGATACTAATATATATTTTAAGATGCTAAGAACAGATGTACTTTATTACCTGAATCATTTGAGAATCCCCAAAACCAAAATGAAGTAGAAAACATGCATTACCAGTCACTATAGGATACTCAAGGCATATTCTCCTCTTGAGGTTCAGTTAAGGAAAGATAAGTTTTTTCTTTTGGTTTGGTTTTGTTTATTCTACGTAAAACTTGCATTAAGAGAACTAAGGCCCATAACATTATGGGATATATAGCTCTTCCCAAGAACTTGTGAGATTAAAGGGAAAAAGTAGTACATCTTTTTGGGCTAATAAAATGCTACTGCTAGAACATAAAACAAAAATCACTCCCAAAAGCAAGCAGTGGTAGGAATTCATGGCTGTATTTTCAGGTAATGCAAAACAGTGAGACTCAGCTGAGGCTTCTGTGGTCTGATAAAGAAATAATTCTGCTTTATTAACTACGGTTGCGCAGTGTACATTTGTTTTTGCTGAGGATTTTACCCAGTGAGTTATGCCAGAGAAGCAGTTTGCTAGCATACTGGCTGTTTGGTAATGCTGGAGATAAGAAAACATGAAAAGCCTCTAAAGATCTTCACAGATAACAAAGACTGCTCTGGGAAAATATGTCAGAGCACCTGGAAAGGAAATGTATGTAGGAGGAATAGCAAAATGAGCCTTTTTTGATTTATGCTTTTTAACTGTGTGTTACTGCTGCTCTGGTCTTTGGGAAGGGGACTCAACTGACTGTGGAGCCAAGTAGGTATTCTTTATGTATTAATCTTTTCTGACTTGTTATTGTTTGGATTCTCACTTTTTTTCCTTTTCTTCCTCCTAAAATTCAGGCAGCCACTCCCCCATGCTTTAAAGACACTTATTAGACTTTAGGCTTTGTATGCATAACCTTTTGCTATGCAATTAGATAATTTAGGTATAAAAAAATGCTGATCTCAGTTCTTGGGAGTTGCCATAGAATTACAGAATTTGGGCTCTACAAGGGCAAGTCCTGGCTGCTATCATGCTGGATTTGTTTGGGACCTAACATCTACCCACTTACTGAGGCATCCTAATGAGGTTTTCATAGTAATTGTCAGGTTCAAAGCCATGGTTGGACAGTCTGAAGGAAACTGAAGTTCCTTTGGAGGCTGACATTTCAGTTCCTAAGTCAGAGCTAGAGAGACAGCACTGAGGGGAGAGAAGGATAATATAGAAAAACATTAAAAGGAATCTTATGCAACATTTCTGTACTAGTTCAATTTTATGACATTGTTCAGAGTTTGAGTTAAACTGAATAGGTCAAATGAAGTCAATGCATGTTTGATTCCTGTTTGATATCTGTTTGCTGTAGCTGTTGACAAACATGGAGTTGTGCCTGTTTTATCAGTAGAGCCAGCCCATGAAGTTATGGTAAAGTACTGCTTGGCTTTCACTTCAGTTCCTCAGTATTGGGATGTAGCTGGTGAGGGAAACAGAGTAAAATCAGAGCCCCTTGAATAGAGCTTGGAAAAATACCCTGTGATGAACAAAATGTTAGACCTGAGTGATCTCTTGACCAGACTGCAAGGCAGATGACATGCAAAATTCAAGGCCTCATGTACCTATCTTTAGCAAAGAGACCCATCAGGATGCTTCTGTCAAATTGGACATGTAAATCTTTTTTTATATGTCTCATGGCCTTTCCTAAGATGAGGTCTTTTTAAAAGGAAGCATACTAGATGATTCTCTGCAGCTTAATGTTTTTGTTATAACTCATGTTGCTAATCTTGTTCTGACATTGGTATGTGCCATCACCCTAGTTTCTCCACCTATGACCTGATGGCAAACATATTTTCTTTTAAAAAAATCATTATATCATAATGATTTGTTGGCTACTAAATTATTTTGAGACCATCTGTTTCTTGAAAAGACATCCCCTTCAAGTTTAAGAAAGCTTACATTACTTGTGTGTCTTCTAAGAAATTCTCAAGGAAGGCTGCTGCTATACTGTTGAAATTCAGTCTTTTGCAGTTTCAGGCTTTTGTCATTTACATATGTTGGTTGGAATTGGGAATTCCACTCTAAAATTATTTCAAAACAGAAAAAATACATCTGAAAGTTTCAGAGTAACACTTCTGAAAGCTGCGTTAGAGAGCAAGGATACCAAATCGTCTGAAAATTTACTAGCATTTTTTAGGTTCTTTCAAAACTCCAGTTCTAGGGCACATTTTTCATGCCTTGGTGTTGTTGGCATCTTGATTCTAAAGAACTACCTTTGAAGGTTATTACACTAACTTAAGCAAGATTGGAAGAAGATTTGTCCATGGACATGAAGTTCATATGCCTCAAGGTGTTTGTGCCTTCAAATCAGTTTATTATACAAATTCTGCATTATACTTCTAAATGCCTCTGGAGCTGTGGGACTAGCAATATGGCACAGCACATGGATAAGAAAGGTCACACTTTTTGGAACAGTTGCAAGAACTTTTGCTGAACTGAATACCAATCCTATTCTGTGTTCATTTTCTACAGACTGGGTTGGAATGTCTTACACCATATGCAATGTCTAGTGGGGAAAACCTCCACAACTGAAAGCTCGTGACCTTATCAGAAACTCCTGGAGAAGTGGGGATACGCAATTCACAGACTTCTCACTGCTTCTCTCGTTTTTTCCCGTCTTAGAGTCCTTTTTGCATATGGGAATTTGTTGTTGAAAAGATCAACCTTATCCCCCACTCCAGCAGCAGTACTTTATTTCTGCAAACAGTATAATTCATTGGAGTAACATTGCACAACACTGAAGCAACAAACTGACTTCTCTTTGCCCTACTACTCTTGCTGTGGTTAGACCTTTTAGCCACATCAAAAGAAGATTTGGGGGAGGGGAGGAAGAGTAAAGGAAAAACAGTTATTCCCTCATATTTCATGAACATGCAAGACAGGCCTCGATAGAAATGTTGGTTTTAGTAATTAAATTGTTGGGAAAGCAGAATAATTTGACTCTTGGAGTGGCATGCATGAAAGTTCTCTTCTCATTTGCAGGTCCCTTACTTATAAAGATTTTACATACAGGCACGAAATTTGGCAAAAGGAAGCTTAGAATGTCATACACCCTTTCTGTCTTTGATCTGATCTTCTGGAAGCAGCAGCAAGAAACAACGACAACAGAGGCTGTTTGTCATTGATAATGCTAGGAATTAGTCACAGCTGGAGTATATATAAATTTTAAGTAACTTAGCACTCAAGCAAGCTCACAATAAAATCAAATCATGCCCAAAAAATGCTTTTTTTGCAGACAATCAAAACAGTTCTGACCCAGAAGTCATTGTGATGAAATCAAAGAAACTGGAAGAAGACGGCAGCATTGGGAAAGCAGCGTGTTTGGCAAGAAATTTCTATCCAAAGAACATAACCTTGGAGATGTCCTCTGATGAGGTCATATATGAACAAAGTACATCTATTTTGACATCAGAGGGGTTGTACGATAATATTAAGGTGGTCAATGTGAAAAAAGGCACAGAGGTGACCTGCACAGCTGAATTCAATGGCAGAACTATTACAGGCAACGCACGAACATTGCCAGGTACAATTTTGTGATATAGCTGCAACTTATTTCTGGATGCAGTATCTTCTAGTGCTTGCTATTTCTCCTGCTAGTAAGCATTGCCCTGGGTAACACACAAAAATGGGAAAGACATCTGGTGCTTAAGCAGGCAGAGCTGAAAGATAATGAAAACATCTAAAATAAATGGTCTTATTTGTTTAGCAACTTGGAGTTACTTTTTTTCTGGGAAAAAAAAGCAACAATCTTTTTTTAAAATATACATTTACTTATGACGAAGTACTTCACCACATAGCAGCAAACCTTCTAAAGTACAGCCTGAAATAGCCTTTCAAAAAGGAAAAATTTTAGGTGGTGGTGTCTTTTTTTTTTCCTAAAAAATTTTTTATGTTTTACCACTTTTCTATATTTTTATCCTTTTTGTCATCATGAAGCTTATTCAATCAATAAAAACAAAACAACTCAGGAATTCTTTTGTTTTCTGCAATTGCATTGAGAAATTTTCTCCTCAAATTAATGTTAGAATTAGTAACCGGTCATCTGAGCCTCAGACTGTACTGCCCACATGTTGCTTGGGAAGGTTCATATGAACATTTTGTTTAATCCTTTTTAAAATTTGGATGTAGTTTATAATACATTTTCTTTATCATGCTACAGGAAAGGAGGCTGAAGAACCAGTAACAGAGAAGGTTTGCAACACCACAGACACCTCTGCGCAAGGTTAGTTAACTAAATAGATTGTGAAGTTACATTACTATTTTGGGGATAAATGCATGGAAATGTAATTTCTCAGGGGTAAAGGAATCAGGATACAACATATTCATCAAACACAACCTGCTTTTTCAAGGCAGCTAGCTTAGTAACAGACAAGCCACAGGACACAAAATTCAATCTAGACAGACATTCTCCTTCCCCGTTGTTGCCATGTTTCTCTATCAGCTTTTCCTTTGCTGCTGTTTCTTTCCCTGAAACTATTAGCTGTGTTTTTTTCCACTTGCTGCCAATATCATGATAGCCAAATCTAGACCATGATGTCTCCCATATTTTCTCTATCACTTAGCAGATATCAAAGTGGAGAAAGCAAACATGCTCTCTATGGCTGTATTGGGTTTGAGAGTCCTGCTGGCAAAAAGTATCGCCTTCAACACACTCATGAGCATCAAGTTGTTTCTTTTCTGAGGTAAGGAAGCAGAAATCCTGGAAACACATGCCAGGAATGGCTGCTTGTCTTTGTATACTTCTCTAACCCCACAAGAAATGACACCTGTTCATTTACTCCTGTTTCCATTAAATAACTCTTGTAGGTTTCTGGGGAAATAATAAACACTTCCCCACCCAAAAAACCCCAAAAGCCAACCAATGCCCACTCTCTCCTACCACCCAGCCCCCCTGCTACCCCCACCACCCTACCCCCCCAAACCACAAAGAAAAGAGCCCCTTTCTGTATCCAAAGCTCAGTTCTTGGTGGTTGGTCCCCAGATTTTCTTTGCAACAAACTTGCTTTGCCAGAGCATCTCCGGTATTACCGGAAATGCCTAAGAGATATCTCATTGACTATTTCAAATGGCAGAGCACAAAGCCCAGAGAAAAATCAAGACAAATAAGGAGTCAAAAGCAAAGCTCCCAAAACACAAACATGTAAAGTAGAGGGAGGAAAGAGAGGAGGGGAGAGGATTTTTAAATTAAGGCATCCAAAGAGGCACAAATGACAGCCCAGCCTAAGTTTTGTGAGTCTAACTGTCTTGATCTGACAGCTATCAAACATTGGCACATAGGCCCAATTGCATTAAATGTAGTTTAAACACACTTTGCTCTTCCTGGCAGTGGTGAAGCAAGGCGACAGCATTCTGAAGAACAGCAGGAGAGAGCGTGTACCAGCAGCACAACTGGTTGAATGGCCAATGTCAAATCTGCTGACAATAATGAACCAGAACACAACACACCACCCCCCCCTTAAGACGTTTTATACTGTTGAATCCTGCCTAGATAGTTTATGTAGTAAGAGTTGTAACTGCTTTTGCTATTTGTATTTCTCTGTGAACTGAGGACTCTGTATTTTTCCTCATCTCCCTGCTAGGTAGAAACAGATCTCTCCACTCTCTAGTCTTTGCATAGAACATCCAACCTGCTTCAATAGTTCTGAAAAATCCAAACCTCACTATAGATAGACAACCTTCTTAAAAGACCTTTTACAGGCATATTGCATTACTGTCTGTAGAACCAATGTATTACTGCTTAGAGAATTCAGGCACAGTGGATGCTATTTAGAGCTTTAACGATTTAGATAGCTTTAATAACAGTAATTTTCTAGTGCAGATGAGAAGACTTGTGTTGGATATGAAGTGATTCACTTCAACCAGATAATTTTTAACCATAGAAGCATTTTTATTTACATTTTTTTATTAAACCTGTATTAATTTTTTCTGCGAAGTGTATAGCACCTGCATTTTAGGTTACTGTAGTAGACCAAAATAAAGTTTTACTAAGCTAAAATGCTATTGTTTGTTTTGTGCTCCTTCTTCTGAATTCAGGATTGAAATTCCTGAAATCCAAGTGTCCTAATGAGGTTAGAAATATCTAGATTTCCTGTTGGCTGAATTTGACTTATCTAGACTTTGTACAGGGACGTGGAGATTCTTTTTGGCACATTAAAAAGCTTCAGCAAGTCCATGAATTCTAGACTTCAGGGATTTGAATGAGGTCTGGTCTTTCAGATCACTTTGAAGAGACCTCAGCAAGACATTTTGGATCATAGCGAAAAGAGACATATGTCTAAGGAGAAATCCATTAAAAGACTGCTTGATATGAGCATGAGGAAGGAAAATACACATATAAGAAGAGAAGAAAATATGCTGTGTTTTTCCACTCATTGGTACTAGGAAGAGGCCAACAGGAAATAATAAATATTGGTTTGATGGAGTGATGGTTCCCATAGCAACTTGGTTATTAGTTAAAAAGACCTCAATGCACATATTCCCCAACTCGTCTTTCTCTCACAAACAACAAGCAGGATGCTGTGGTCAATATTTATGACTAAGTTACACCGTTCAAGATTAACTCTGCCTTGTTTTGAAAAATAAGTTAACCACATCCTGAAGGGGAAATACGGTTTTTCACATACTGAGTTACTGCTGGCTTCAAGACAACCTCTACAGAGTGCATAGTAAGGTCTGTTTAATTAAGCTCTGTCAGGTTAGTTCCTCAGACCCCACAGACACCTAGAGGAAGACTCTCACCCTATGCAGAAGATAAGTGAAATTTGCATGGCAAATCCAAGAAAAGTAAAACGCTTTTTTAGCATATTATACCACTGTAATGTAAATCAGGGGGAGCTGTTGACTACTACTTTTATCCTCATGTTCTGATGACATCTTGAACCTTTTTGTCTTGCACTCCACACCTTTTCCCAATCTCTCTGGCAAGACTGAGCCTGGGAGCACCATTTCTGTGCCTCTGTGCAAATTAAGAAATTATATTTTCCAGTAGTCCTTGATTGTGCCCAAGAGCTTCAGCAGAATTAAAATCCTGCAACACTGCATAAGCAAAAAGATGAATCTACAAATCTGTGACTACTGAGGGATGGCATTGACTCATATAGAAATTTATCAGCCTCATAAAGACATCAGTCTCTATTGTTTCAAACACCCATCCCCATTGGTGTAGGACACCAGAGCCCTTATTTCCATCACAAAGAGATTCATGACCTGAGTGATACTTCCATGGTCAGGTTTTTCAGACCTGCTTATGCACCACTGGCAAACCACTCTGTGTGGGAACACCTATGCCCTCACTAATCCCCTAAAATGACAGTCATCTGTGCCTGTTGTTATCTAGGTCTCAGTCAAAAAAAGAGAAACTAAGGTCTTTGAGAAGATGGTTAAAAGTCTTCAGCTCTGTGGATCATGAGAAGGATGCCATACCATCCATCAGTCTCTTATCATAGTCTGTCGCTCAGCCACAGTGAGCAGAATTAGTCCCCATTGGAGTGCACTAGCCTGGTGGTCAGACCTGTGGCTCTGCTGAGAGTTTATTTCAGGTCAGTGTATGTGAAATAAGATTCTGTCACAGATGGCCAAAATAATGTTTCTGAGACATGATGCCAGGGATGGATACTGAAGACAGCCCATGAATCCTCATATTGTAGCCAGACTGGCAGTCTATTTTTCTCACTTTATCTGGAGAAAACTGTTTTGTTGGCTGGGTCTGCCTTCTTCTGGAAGGAAAGAATTAGCTTCCTGTGGCAAGAAGCAGCCTGTGCTGGCTTAGACTAACTGGAGATAAGAGAGGAAGAGGTAACAAAATGTATAAATACACGCTTGGGGAGAAGAGCAGTATCTGTACCCAGTGAAGAATTTTGGCTTTTAGGCAGCTGACATCTAGAGAAAGGGACGTTAACGGGAAAGGCAATATCATATTAGACCACAAGATCCAGTTGGAAGATACATGTGCAGACATACAACCTCTTTCCAGCTCTTAAACTTCTAGACAGATTGTGTTGGATTTTTTCTTTGAACCATTTCCCCTTTCAGGAGCTGTCTAGGTCTAATTATTTAGTTTGAGTTAAGAAAGACCCTGTAGCTCCTCTGTCTTATTTTCTGTTATTGTGACTTCCTGATTACCTCCCACTAGCAGTGGCTTTTCACTTTACGGTTGCAAATCTATCATTTTGAGTCAATGGAGAACAGACAGCTTAAGAAAACAGGAGAATTTGTTTGCAGAAGAAAATCTGTAACCATAAGCTTTTGTACAGCCCAATAGTAAGATTGCGTTGGTGTGGCTAATTCCACAGAAGAAGGCAGAGTCTGCAGCTTTCCAGCTGATATGAGCTAAGGGAAAGTTTTTTGTAAAAAGATTGTGCTCCACAGTAAAATATCCTGTTATAATCAGCACCTTGGCATTTAGAATTATCCCTAAATAGGAAAAACCACGTTGTCTTGTAAGAGATCAGATGATACAAGAGTAACGGAGGATGATGATAAGCAGAACTCATTAGTACAAAGCATTATAACGGTGTTATCCATATGGTCCTACAGATTTCATTATGTCCATATTTGATTGTGTTTAGAGAGCCTTTAAATATTTCCAGGGGTGGAGTCACTATCCCTGGAGATATCCAAAGACCATCTGGACATGGTCTTTGGCAAACAGCTCTAGATAGTCCTGCTTGAGCAGGAAAGACCAGATGACTTCCAGAGGTCCCTTCCAACCTCAGTCATTCTGTATTTCTGTGACATCTTTGTCATACACAGAATGTTTGCCTAGAAATTTCAAACAAATAAGCCCAGATTAGGAGTATAATTATTTGGACATGAGAAATGAATTGCACATTAACAGTGCGATTCAATAAGTTCAAAAAGCAGATTATATTGCCCTATAGCTGTAGACAGTGGTCAGGAGCACTAACATAGTCAAATAAAGCACAAGAAGATAAGTGATGAGACACTTAACAGAAGACAAAAATGGAGTATGGCATTTGAGAGGACAGAAATAGCAGTAACACTTAGCACAAGGGCTTGAACATTTTCTTTGCCATCTCTCATGATGAGAGATGGAGGAGAACTAAACCCCAAACAATGTCAATGTTGCTTGTGTGAAGCAGACTGTAAGGAGTTGAAGCCCACAGCTCATGAGTGAAGTCCATTCTGAGCAAGCCCAGGGAAGATGTTGCAGACAGCCAGCAGAAACTAAGCTAAAGTGGCAATTCAAGCTTACAGACGCTGAACACAATATAAAATTTTTTGAAGACAATGACAGGCAAGCAATGTCTTATTAGACAGACAAATAGATGGGGTACCTTTGAAGCATACAAAAATATTCAGGCTTCAAGGTCTCCGGACATGATTACAAAAAACAGTACCACTACTACTACATCCAGGGAACTGTATGACACCTTGCCACCTCTGTTATCCATCAACTTAATTTTTTCATGGATGTGCATATGGGAAAACAAGATCTGCCCCATTTAGGGCTAGCAGTTATTTAAAGGTATAAATAAGCATTTTTATAGCACAGAAAATGATTCTAAAATCACTAGTAATGATCATGGTTTGACCTTTCACTTGTGTCCTATCCAATTATACCATTTTTATCTAAGGGAGTAGTCTTCAAACTTCAGTCTGGCCTAGAGTTAAGAAATCGCTCACAACACTGTTGTTGTTTTCAGAATAAGAACAACCTGCAGATACCTATTCACCCTAAGTAGAAGCTTGCTCTTTAGTCCGTCCAAACAGTATTCTCTCTCTACCCAGTGTCAGAGCCTGAAAAGAGCTGATGCGAACATCTGTCTCCATATGCAAGTGCATGTATCCAAGCTACAGGGTCTGTGGACTTCTATCTTTATTTCATTGATGTTAATGTTCATGGCTCTTTGCAACGATGTATTCCCCTGCATTCTCACCTCTGGTCCTAAGGAACTGTCAGACAGGTCTGCGTCACGCTAAATGACACAACAAATATACCTGCCTTGGAGGGCTCGGAAGTTTTCATCTTTGTAGGTAAAGGTAATGTATGCATCAGACTAGGGGTCTGAATGCCTTGAAGTTCTTCATTGTGAGTATCATCTCCTCACCTCTTCTGTGCAATTGCTGTTGTGGTTTTCTTTTGGTTTGTTTGTTAGTTTTAGGTTTCTGACTCACACCTTGTCTCTTTTTAATGCAGACCTAAGAAACTCAAGTCATTAAAGAAGATGTTCAGAAAACTACTTTGTTTTTCTGTGGAAGTGTTCATTAAAATGTTCATGATGCCTAGATTTCAAGTGAAAATCTAAACTACTTTGCTAACTCCTGAAAATCTCTTCACCTGGATGCTGCTTAAAGAGAATATCATATTTGAGATGAGTTATTTTACATTCCTTTCCCAATAGTACTTGAAGTATTGTTCAATTTTGTCAACATTCGGAAATTTTAGAATTATGTTTCTGCCTGGTATAATTTTATGACCATTCTGCTCAAATAGATTTTAATTCTTTTTTGCATTGTTTTCTTATTTTAACTTCGTAAGATACTAACAGTATGCTTAGTCATTGCTTTACCCAATGGTAGTCTTAAACTCACATCCTGGGTCAGGGAGTTTTAAGATCTTTTTGAACAGTATGAAACATTAAATTCCTACTGCTAACAGTGTCTTATCCCAGTTTAAGTCTGTAATTCTTTTCTGACTCCTGCTGAGCTTCATGGGCATTCTCTGGCAAAGGTTTACAGCTATACAGTATGCACAAGTTACATCTTCACCTTTCTATTGGGGAACTGCTGCTTGTCATTTGTCATTTTGATAGCTTCTCCTCCAAGCTGCAAATGCTTCTAAGCACCCAGTTATCTTTAACTGGATGCTATAGACAGGATGGGAATGCAGAGAAGTTCACAGAGGCCAATATAACTCAGGAGGTGCAATATCTGCATTTCTACTGACTACCGATACCTGCAATCATTCAGATATAAGAGCTTCACTCTTCACTCTGATAGAAAGCAGATCTCTGCCTGATAAAAGTGAAATATTGCATGCCATGTTTTTTTGCAGTCTCTTTTGGTTTTACAGAGGCTGCTGCAGCAGCCAGGAACTTTGAGCCTTGGCCGTCAAAAAGATTCCACCTACAAACAGCTTCACAGCCCTTTTGCTGCCAGCAGGTCACAGTATGTTTTGTGGCTTGTTGGTATAAAAGGACACATGCTACTCACAATGTGAACTTAAATCTTTTAAGTGCTTTCAGGCATATATTCACCTCTGGCACATCAGCTTTAATCTTATTTCCCCTTGGTGGGCCTCACAGATCGAGTATACTATCTAACACCTGTACAGCGCTGTTTGCTGAGCCAGTCAAAACGGTGATAGCTCTCTCCTGTGTCAGAGAACACTAAAAGCACCCTAAGTGAATAACATCTTTGCAAATGGTTAAATAGAAAAGCATCATGAAGAACAAGGAAAACTGAAGAGCAGGGAAAATATTTTGCATTTTCTCTCATATTTTTATTTATATATGGGGATAGGATGTTTATGCTTACAGCCTATACATTTCTTGCTTCTGAAGAAATTTATGGGAGCGCCACAAGCAAGATTAAGTATCTCTAAGGTTTCAGTGCCCAGCCTCCCACAAGACACAAAGGATGGTAAAGCGTCATAGCCAGAAAGGGTCTGGCAGCACAGCACAGGACCCCCAGTCTCATTCGTTTAGTGTCTTAGAGCCAATAAGAATGTCACAGAAGGGGATAATTTCAAGGACAGTATTAACATCTCTGTATGTAGACTTCCAGAGAAAAGTGCTTAGATCAGCCTCAACAGACATACAGGATTTTGTATCCTCTGGCAAACTGTTACAACACAAATACTTACTCTAACCATATGTAAAAAAAAGCATAACTATCTGATCCCCTTTCCAACTCAGCCCCATGAACATGCACATATCAAAGTCTCCATGTAATCTAACCTGTCTGTCGTTTTCCCCCCAAATGCTGAAAAGTTCCTGATGAAATTAGAGATACTGAGGTAAACAGAATTTCTTTCCTTGAGCTCTCCTGCTACCTGCTGGTCAAAGTATTTATTGTTCTCACAACATTTTGGATTTGACAAAATCCAGTAAATAGGTCAAATGGAAAAAAACCTCAAACACCTAAACCCCATAATATGTTGTCTTTGTATGTGCCACAAATTAAACTTCTTTGCTCTTCGTTTGCATTCTTGCCTTGCCAGCAGGTGCAGATGAAACCCCATGCTGTGTGATACAGAAGCTTTAGAAAGTCCAGTGCCCAAAATGCACAGCTGAAAGAAGATGAATAGCTGAACTGAGATTCAAAGAAGCTTCATTCGAAGATACAAGCTAAAAGAGTTGTACAGCTGCAAGTGACTTGCAACAGAAGAAACGGAGTAGAATATAGCAAACGCAGCACGCTTTCTGAAATTCGTTAATATCCCTGAGGGAGCTTAAAACTGTAAGTTATTCAAGAAACTTGGTGTTCAGAATGTCCTAGGCTGGAGGAAAGATATCTTTCTGGGATTAAGGGATGTGTTTGTGCCCTGAAAAGCTGTTATATCTAAAGCAGGGTAGGGTCTTCCAAAGGTATGTCTTGCTAAACAAGGAGGAAGTTTGAAACACCAAGGAATGCAGTACAGACTTGCTGATTTCAGGCAATGAAGAGGCTGACAAGAAGATGGATGAATGCAACTGCCAAAGTGTCTGATGCCCTGTGATAAATAAATCATAAGGTGTGTTGTTGCATCTAGGAAGGCTACAGATGAGGTGCACTCAGGAGCTGTGTTCTGCTGGTGAGGCTTTCTGCTCTTTGAACTGTGACGTTTTCCCCGGAGGGTTTTCTCACTGTGGAAGGACAAAGCCATATCAGTTCCATCAAGTCCTGGCTATGGACCTGGCTGTTTCTGGAAACAAGTAAGTCTGTTTGCTGTTGGCCAGTAATTTTGCATGCCACAAACCTGTGTATATAATACTTTTTAAATTTTGTCAAACTGGGAATTCAGGGTGCCATACTTTGGAATCCTTCTCTTCATCATGTATACTGCAGTCACAGCAATGACTATACTGAGGATTGTGCTCTTGAACAGAAGTAATCAGGTTTAGTGGTACAGTCAATCAAGTGGAGAGTGGATGTTAAAGGACTGGCCCTAGAGGTGATCGCTTGCTATAGGACTCTGGTAAAATGACTTATTCTTTAGTGTCCACTGTGTATGAAGTAGGAGAGAGAAATTAAATTCCTTAAAATTTCTTATGAAACCAAATACCGCCGGGACTCAGAGAGGGATGGAATGGCTTAAACACAAAGACAGAATTGGTCTGTTCTTGCTTTTAATTCTGTCCCATTTATATATTTTACAGTAGCATCAGTGGAAGAGTTTCCGTTTATTGAACAAGTTTGTGTATTTGGAACTTTGTGTGAGATGTTTAAAACAGTTGAGTGATTTGATCTGCAGCTTTTCATCTTATAGTGAACCAGGCAGTTTTTCCTCCCCAGATCTCAGCCAGATTTTAGTTGAAAATCTTTGACTTTAGTAGGGATTGCACATACAGAGCAGCTTGGAAAGCTAATGATTTCGTATATAAATCATATTTGCATAGGCAAACACAAAGGTTTCTGACCACTAAGCTTATAATTTGAACAACAGTAATTCCTTCTTCCCTCCTTTCTTTCCTCCCTCCCTCCCTCCCTTTCTTGCTTCTTTGCTTCCTTCCCTAATTCCTTTCCTCCTTCCTCACAATGTTGTATAGTACTTTTGGAACTTGGGAATGACACGCCAAGAAAAATTCCAAAAGCAAATTATGCTATGGCTGACTTGCAGTTAAAAATTTATCTGGATGTGGTAAGAAGGGATTTTTTTGTGAAGCGGTGTTACACTGTGATTCTAGGAGTTAGAAGAAAATTTACTGCTGCACAGGAACCACATATACTCTTCAGTTCAGCCACTACAACTCTGAGTAAAACCATAATCCCAACTGTGTTTGCTACCCAAGAAAAAATCCTATCAGCTGCTGGTTCTAATGTTTTTATTCTTTCATTTACTGCAAGTAAATGTGCTTGAGACTGTTCAACTAGAGTGGAAGTGATTGGGTAAGCTATTCTGGAAGAGATGCTCAGATTTTTTTTCAGCTGATCCTGAATATCCGTTCAAAATATTTTTCTACTCTATGGAGTATGACAAAGAAAGAAAGCTTGCATTCATAAGAAAAGTAAAAGTTTTAGAACAAATGTTCTTTTTGCTGTAAAGATAATCTGCACATATTCAGCAATGGGCACAAACTGAGGCACAGGAAGTTCCGTCTGAACATGAGGAAGAACTTCTTCCCTCTGAGGGTGACGGAGCACTGGAACAGGCTGCCCAGGGAGGTTGTGGAGTCTCCTTCT
>Ga0181612_151174_pt1 | contig 17097 bp, 9 predicted proteins | sample HoacroProtozoa21_FD_119630 | JGI IMG/M metagenome (GOLD analysis project Ga0181612, IMG submission 119630) | Hoatzin crop microbial communities from Cojedes, Venezuel. Combined Assembly of Gp0051906, Gp0051904, Gp0051908
CAGCATTGCAATGCCCAGCAATCCCAGCTAGAACTTTTGCAGGCTCTTTCGTTTTCCATCAACACTTCAAGGGTGACACTTGTGATTGTTCAGGGATTTCTTTCCTGACCTTCAGAAGTTAGACTTGCTAAGCTTGTTATTCTAGAAGAACACAACTGAGGATGCAGCCTTCACCCTGAACAATTCGCCACTGATTATTCTTGATACACACAGCTGCAAACGCATAAGCTAGCTCAGATAACAGAAACCAGCCAAGTACGATTACAAGTAGCTACATGTTGGCTAATTTATACTCTAAGTCAGTCATGTATCTCTGTCCTGAAGAGTATGGTTTACAGATTTCAAGAGCAGAAGAGTCTTTACCCAAGGTTGTTTTTTTCTTTCAGTAAAACATCCTCAGGAAGTGCAGAATCTGTCACTTGTTTTCCTATTTATCCAAAATAATCTTCCCATTTGTATTTACATAAGGCTGAATATCTATATGCAGTGCCACGTTCTAACATAATTCAAAAACACGAGACTGAAAAAAGAAAACGGGTGAAGATGTACTAGAATAAAATCACAAGGCATCAATGTTACCACATGAATTCACACTAAGAAATTGGTTTAGAAAGAAGCTTTTTTAGTGAGATGAATAAAGACAGAGAAAGAAGACCAATCTGCTATCTGATAATATGAGCATATATGAAGCACATAGCTTTAATTTAAGTCTACTGCTTTCCATTTTAAGAACACTGCTTTTTGAGACATAGCTATGTCTACTAAAGTTTGTTGGCCAAGGAGCAAAGTTCTAAAGCATTAATACAAATTTTAGCAGTATAGAGGGGCAACCCTGTGACTCAGCTGGGCAGTCTCAGCAGTCTGATGCCACTGCACCAGGCGTTTGCTAGACAAACCCGAGTGAAACACTAAATGCCTTTTTCCCCCCTGAGGACTACAGATATTCCAGCTCACTGTATTTAAACCCATAAACTGCAAGACATTCAATGCCCAGATCTAGCTTCCAAAATATTTTTTAGATTAATTAAAAAAAATGTGTAAGAATTCAGGTCCCTGCTTCCCCATTCTCTGCAAGATAAAATTGCTTTACCTACAAGCACCAACATAGGGTTTGGTTTTTTTGACAAAATGGATGTAGAAAGTGAGATGCAATTCATGGAGCTCTTGCCTGGCAAGTTATTTGTCAATATACACAACTTAAAAGGTACAATAGATAAGGGATGTTTGAAGAATGGTCACAGAGCACTTAATAAAGCTGAAAAGACTACAGCAAGAACTAAAGAGATTTTTATTTTTTTCTTTTATAATTTAGGACAGGTTAAAATAGGTTGTAGTAAGCAAACCTTGCAAAAAATTAACTTTCTAAAATTCATGCAAATAATTCACCTAAGTCTCACAGAAGCCAACTAGTGACTCGTATTTGATGACTACTTAAACAACCTATTTAAGAAGTTATTCTGTTTAGGAGGGAGCCTAAGTGCACATGGAATTGAAAAACATAAATTTTCAGGTAAGTCCAGTAACAGTGAATCTGCTTTATGTTCTGACACTCACAGAACATAGAAGACAAAGTAATTTAGTACTGTGTTGTATGCACAACTACCAAAGTTCTTAAATATAAATTAAATGCCATAAAAAGAACATCTAGTGTTTAATCAAAACCAAAAGGTGGTAATACAAAGTCCTCCTTAATCCAAAAGTAACTACCTCAGTTACTTCAGTCCATCTCAGACAGCATGGCAGCCTGCTCGGAATGTCACCTTTGAAATTCAGCATATCAAATATCATGTCTGTGCAGATAACCTACTTCATATTTGTGACCTACTCCAATACAGTCAACAACTATCTTCTTTAAACACAAACATTTAACAGCTCTGAATAACGAAGGCAGTAAAAAGGATTACAGATTACTATAGAACCAAGAATAAAAAAAACATACTTCATTAAGAACTCCAAAATTTTGCGGTCCACTTCTGCCATTCCAGACTGTATCAGAAAGCTCAACTAATGTATGACTGATAGCTGTTCAAAATAACTATGAAAAAGATACCTACACAGAAAATCAATTAAAGCCAATCAGCAAACAGTGCTTTACAAATCTGCCTTGACAAATGGTGCAGTGAACGCAGATTAAGACCCAAAGCCACACAATTTCACAATATGCATTATCTCATTGTCATAAAAGTTTCTCTGCTCAATGCAAAACACTGTAAAAGGTTGTAGAATATTTAAGAACTAATCATTTATTGAACTTTATTCCAAACTGGGTGCTAGCTATAGCATTTTTACCTGGTAGGTGAATCACATGGTAACTCTGCAACATATTATAGCTTTACACATCGTTTTCTTAATAATAAATACATTGTAGAAAATTTGCTCACTAACCACAGTAAAAAAAAAAAAAGGTTACTTGCAGTAACATGCAGTACCCTACTAGTAGCAGTACTGAAACTGGTGCAGTTTTTTTTCCAGCTGCTTATTGATCCAAATGCTACTCAGCACTTTGACATAATCAGGCAAAACAATCTCAAGTGGAAGCTTGCCTTACAGTATCTTCCTGACTGCTGGCACCCAGTGTCACTACTGAAAGCACCGACTGGCACTTTAGCTGTCAAGTTATTTGAAGTAATAATGACCAAATCTTTGTGCCCACTGGACTTGCCGCATTAGGCACATGAATATTATTAGCCTTTTTATATAGACCCATGAAGACAAAACAACTTCTCCCTCCTTCCCTCCCCCATACTAACCCAAGAATGGTAGGATAATAAAATTTTTCTAAACTCCCTCACCTCCAAAACTCACTTATTGTTGTAGTTCTAAAGTTAGAGCAGAGCTGGATGCATGCTCTTCTGGATACATAGCAGTACGCCCTTATAGTTACACAGAACAGTAGGCAAGAACATTCTGGTGAATAAGAAAACAAGAGAAGGAAAATGTCCAACAGCCACCAAGGATCACTACAAGCAACCAGTATCACTGATTTTTAATGCAGTGGAAGCAAAGCTTGTGTTTCATTACTAGTTAGCAGGTATTCAAGTTTCTGACTATCACAATGTGAACCTCTACAAGCATTTATGCAGACTGATCTGAAAATACGGTATAATTGTCCATTTTGGAGCCCAGTAGAAGAAACTAAGTACTTCTGAGTCCAGATGAACTGTATAAAGTGGTGGAGGCTGAAGAACAGGCTATTGCAGTTGCGCCAGCTGACACAAACATGGAATATTTACATGATTTTAACCCTACACCGAGCTAGTTTTTAAGACTTGAATATGCTGGGCTAAAAGAATCTGGATTTAGCAGCCATGACTTGTGAGCCCAAATTAAAACATGAAGAAGTGTTTTTATTAATGCAGCCCATATTTTTAAACTTTCTCAAGTTTTATAGAACAATCTTACAATATTCAACAAGTGAATGCTTTACTATTCACAAGTACAACCATATGAAAGGTCTTTTTATTTGTATGGCTTAAAAAGACATGATGTTGCAAGCACTTCCAGTAGCAGTTTTCCTATCATAAGGATCATATATAGACCATATATTCCAACAAACATGTCTCAACTTAACTTATAGTATTTTTTTAAAAAAATAAAATTTTAGGTAAAAATCTAAGGAAATTGTAGCTAAATTGCAAAACATCTGGAAGAAACTCTTAAGACATTATCTTTGACTTAGTAATAAGCAAGTGTTATCATGCATTCAAGTACCACTTGAAAATTCAATTGTTCACTCAAGTTGTGTAGGCAACCTTCCCAAGTGAGAGTCATTGACTAATCCAGGAGAAAGAGTGGAAGTAGGTGTGAATCAGTGATTAACAGGACAAATTAAGACAAAAATTAGAAAGCATAAGTTATCAGGAATGCATTAAGTAAAACATTGATTGACAGTACAGTTAAACACTACTTAGATGTAGTTCCTTTATTCTTCTGAATGCATCAGGGTGTCAGGAATTCAGTTTTGTCATTAGGTAAAAAGGTATAGTTCTGAGAACATCAGATGTCAGGCAAGCTTTTCAAGCTCTGTCCTCACAATGAAGTCACTGTGAAGTATCCAGTACATTTCTGACAATCTACAGTTGCTAGGAACTCAGTTTAAGATGTTCCACAATCAACATAATTGCAAATGTCGGTCCTAACAAAGAGAAGAAAACCACTTGTCAACTTCTCTGCATGGGAACAACTGTGTACTTGCACTTGTTCACTTACTGAACACATTTTTGACAAAGTCAAAACTGGGTATAAAATACAATGTTTTAGTCATGTCCCAACTTCATTTTCAAAACTAATGACACTACCTTGACATGCAAAAAAAAGTTACACCCTATTAAATTCCTTCAGTGTATCTCAAGCTGGTGCCAAAGGCATTGATTGGTCTTCCAGGAATCATTTGATGTATTTGGGGGAGATGGGAGGAGTGGGGAGAGGCAGGGGTTGTGGAGTGCGTTCAAAAGCTACTTTACACCAGGAACTTGGCTGGTTAATTTTAACACTATGCATTCATTAACTTTGTCCCTGGACTCAAAGGGCACCTTAAACTAACTCACACTAAAACACTCAATACAAACTGGCAGGTGGAAGAGCTACGATACATAACCAGAATTGTTTTAAAGCTTCATATTCCTTCCAATTTGAAGCATTTTAGAAATGAGCACGTTTTGCACCACTGGTAAAACAATAATGTCAACTCATCTAAACTACATGGTTTATGATTCAAAAGAATTAACAGGTATCCATAGTTTAGTTTCAGCAATTTTAATTGCCCTATTAAGCTAGTGTTCCAGCATTGAATAGTGGCTGGTTTGGTTCAATTCAGGCATTACATCCGCCATAACAAGGTGTATTTTAGATTACCTAACAACAGAAGTTTTGAAAAATTTCTGTTGTTAACCTTCATCTGAAAGTTAAATGTTACACAGTATACTATTAAACAATGCAGGTTTCTCAAAGCTGGTGTTATACACCCATCTGTAGAACTACTGAGTCTGATGAGAAAAAAAGGTAGCTTTGGGTTTAATTCCATCATTACAGTATCTACTTCACTACTACACTGTTGTTAGCGCATGGTTAAATGGTCACTTTAAACTGGTATCAACATATAAAATTTCAATTTGTTTTTATTTTTTCCTTTTTCAACAAAAGGGTACTATGAAATACAGTTCTTAAATTCAAACAGTCTACTGAAAAGAACAGATGCTACCTACACAATCATAAAATGCTTGTCACTGCCAGCTGTTTTCTGGACAATGAACCGTAAGTCTGATGAATGCTCATCTGGCATATGCCAGCACTGCCCCTGAAAAGGGTAGGGGTACTACTGCATCTTCCCTCTCACCACTTCTGCTTCTTTCTGCACCTTTTCTTCTTACAGTAAATTTGCTTATATACTAAATCAAATTAATTAATCTGACTGAAAAATAACGAGCCAAATCACCTTCCCATCTTAACTGGGCACATCACCAACAGGTGCTTCCTCTGGAAAAAATGGAACAATTAAGTTTACAAAGTTCAGACTGGAACTAGAGATAGAGCATAACAACTGTTGTGGTCCAGCTAACTTCATTTGCTGTTTCCAGCAGTGAACGGCTGTAAACATTAGAACAGTTCCATTGTTTCCTGACTACAGAAGACAGCCATTTCAGCAGAAGCCAACTCAAAACAGGAGATTATCACTTCAGTACTCATAAGTAGCAGCTGTTTAGTATCTTTATTAAGTTAAGGAGATGCAGGTTGGACAGATGTATACCAATAAACCATTACACCTGGACAAAGTCTTAGCCAACCATTTGGTGTAAGGCTTAAGGTAAGGTGTAAGGTGTAAATCAGGTTTAAATTTTCAGAATCTCAAACCTCACACTGAGTGAATGCCCTTAACTCTCATCATCTGTATTTAAATAAAACAGCACTGTAAGAGTCCATGTGCTAGATCTAAATAGTTTAAGTATCTTGCAAAAGCTTTATTTCCTACCTTAACACAAAGTAATTAGAATATTTGATAAAAAGGTTTGAACGTTGTCATTCTCAGTGACGATGAACACCACTTTTGAATATTCACAATAAACTAGCTGCAACTAGAAAAAGGCAATCCTATTTATACAGTTTTTCCAACTGCTACACACCTTCAAAGCTACTAAATAGACTGTATGACGTAAAACACAAATTCACTTGATCCTTCCTAATTCATATTTAAAGAAAAAAGAAAATATTTTGGCAGCACACATACTGATTAACAGGAATTTGTGGACTAAATTTACAGTCTGTCAGCTATCCTCTCTTTTGCTGGAAGTGTTAGATGTGTCACAGGAAACTACCAAAATCCTAAATTATGGACTGATTTGACCTTATAGTATGTTTCCCTTCAGCCTCCTCAGTTAATGATGGATTTTTGCCTCGAAGCATAGGGATTTAGAATCCATTCCACATATAAACACCAACACTTCCCTGGGTGAGTAACAGTAGCTGTTATCAAAATCTTTATAAACCTGTTTGTCTAAGGTCTGGTGTGACTAACATCCATGAAGAAAGAAAGGAAATCTTTTTTAGAGCTTGTTATGATAAGTATGGTCAACATTTTCATACAATAAGGATTTTCAGCCCACCTTATTAACACAGATAGAACGCACAGGCTAAGCTAAAAGCTCTATTTTATGGAAGACTATTATGGGATCTTTATCAATGACAAGACGAACCTGCTCAAGTGGACTGAAATGTGGACTGCTCCCAGAAAGAATGGTCTCATCCTCTCTCCATCACCCATTCAAGTCACACTGATCTTTTTGGTTTTTTTGCCAAATAATTTTCAGTTGGATCAGTTCCCAGATCCTATTCCTTGCGCGATTTTAAGACTACCAGGGCTAGCACAAAGATGATGCTGGGAATGTGGTCAGGCCTGTTCCTCTCTGCAGTAGCACACACTCTGGTAAGCCTAAATTAACCATCAGGCTGGAGTTTAAGAGCTGCAGCATTAGACTGAAAGCAAACTTCATTGCCTTGCAACTTTCCTGGAGATTTAAATTAAAAGTGGAGAGGTTTACAATAAGAGAAGCCTCTGAAACATTCTATTCTGCAGTCTTGTTTATTGGAACAATTTAATAGTGAAGACAAGAGAGTGATTCCCTGAGAAGCTACAGCAGAGACAGCAGCATTATGACTCTTCTCTAAATAATAAAACTCCTTAGACCAAAAATCACACCCAATGTGGTCTTAAGGACAAGATTTCAAACTCAGGATTTGGGTTGCAGTTCTACAGCAGTTACAAATACAACCCTAATGCTAACCTTTTGGGAGCATGCACTGAAATTCAGGCAGCAACTCTCCAGTAGCAATGCTTCATTCCCTGGAGAAATTACAAGCTGGCACAGAAGCAGAACGCGTACTCATAAAACAATATTCCAAACACAAATTCAGAAGACCTGGTTTTACCTTTGCTCTGTCAAACCTCCTATGTTTCTATCTACGGCTAGCAATTATTTTCAAGTTCTAATCACTTAAATTGTAACTGAAATAGTTAGAAAAGCAAGGGCATTACATATTCCTAAAATGCATTAAGACAGTGGTGCTGCAAAGCAGGGAGTCAAAGAAACAAAGATACAGGCACAAATATTTCAACTTTCTTCTTGTTTCTCCTCAGTTATACTAAGAGTAGGCAATTCCAAAGTACAAAGAGATCTTCCTAAGTGAAATCTACAAATTACAATTCAATTGCTCACGCTGAACATCTATCTTTTGCACTGGATCTTACAATCACGTTAAATGTAAGGCAAAGCAAGTCTTGAAACAGCAATTATGCTTTCCCCATGTCAAATAACTGCTTAATGCCACAACAGCACAGAAAACAGATGACACTATCACACACGAAACAGAACACTTTTTTGGCCTATTTTGTAGTTTCAAATGCAATTTGAAGTTTTACTTTTTCTCAATTACATCTCCTCAGGCAGTTTGGCATAATTTTTGCAAAAAAAACCAAAAAACAAAAAACAAAAAACGCCAAAGCTGCATTATAAACTCAGAATCAACTACCATTCTGTTCTCAACATGATTCCATTGTTTAAGCTTCAAAGTGCATCAATAGTTACCACCAGAAGTTTGAATGAGTGACTACAAGCAACAATTTCACATTTATACTGGACATCAGGGCAAATACTTCACAGAAACTATAAGCACTGCATTTTAGTGTATTCTAGCTAACACTAGTCTGATAACTATATTTCACCATTTACATTTCACTATGTAATTAAAACACATATATGAATAAAATGTATAAAACAAACACCTTTTAAAATATCACTAACCTTCCATGAGCATGAAAATCTAGGTGCAAGAACTGATCTTCATGCGATACTGCTCTTTTGGCACGCTGGTGTTTTTGCTGTAACAAATCCACATCATAAGACAATCCTTCATAATGTCTAATGTACTTATTTAGAGGATTTCCATACTGGCCTGAAAAGAGAAACAAGGAAGGTTTAGCATGTCTTAGAAATTACCAAGGTAACAACCACACTACCAGGTATGGCAGATCTCTGGAGCAAAACAGTTGGTGATGAGGACCTGACCTCCACATTATATGCATTTTAGCTTCTTTTTACTTCCCCTTACACTTTAGATTCATGCTACTCTGGTCCCACAGACTGAATGCACACCTGCAGTTAGAGCACATTAGATGGACCTCGGAAAGCATCTTCCACTTTAATTTCAATCAAAATGAGTATAATTCATCTACTCCAAACCTATTCCACAATGTGAACTACATCACTGTAGACAGGAATGTTTGAGAGATGTTTCAGAAACGGATTCCTGATCCCAAACACAATAAGTGCAGTGGCTGAACATCTTTCTTCTGGTTCCCTAGAAGAATTGCACTTCCAGCTTTACTCTGCACTCATGACACCGAAGTATCTGCTCAAAATCTTTATATTCCATGTGAAAAATATCCAGAAAAATTAAAAGCAAATCACACTACCTAGCAACATAACATTTTGCATCACATGGAATGTTCTATCACATAGAAAAGTTTTATTAGAGATGTTATCTCCAAAGACATAGATTCAGTTCAGTCTATTCTGGACACTTCCTTATAAGGTAGTATTTCAGACTCACATTAAGAATGCATGACAGAAAATGGGGAAAGATTTTGGTCCTTCCATCCTGACGGAGGAAGGGACATGCAGGACTGACCAGGGGCACTAGCATTTGAGAGCTCTCCACAGATGTATAATATGCATACAGAGGACCACCATATCAGCCCTGTATCTGCACTAAGCATTAGACATTTTACTATAACACAGTATTTTTCACTCCAAAGTTAACAATAGCAGGTGAATAACAGGATAGAAAACTGCCCAGACACCTGTCATACTGCTGAGATGTACTTCTGCCAATCAAACAGCCAACAGGACAGTAATCATAAGAACCAAAACCATAAAGAAGTTCATATAGCATTATTTTCCTCCAGACAAGGAGCCATTATATGCACTACAGACATTTGGATAATTCAGATTTTGGTCACTTCTTCCTAATAAGTATGCGGTTTCCAGGCAGGATTCACCTTCTGATTAGTTAACATATCCCAAGCAATCACAGAAATGTATGTATAACAAATAGACAGTACAGCACGTATTTAACTAGAAGCATATTTTAACACCCTGGCCACCACCAAGGTCTCCATTCCCTGCCTCTGCACATTCAAGCCTGATTCTCTTCGCAAGTCTTACCACACTTTCGCATCAAACACCAGCACCAGAATGTTATGTACAAAAAATATTTCCACCACCTGCCAAAAGTAAACACAGATGTTGTGGAAGGAATTATTAAGAGGAAGTGATTCAGTAACTGTGATAAGAGACCATAAAAGATAGTTACAAGTCCCAACAGTAGAAAATAATGTGGAGAAATAGGAAAAAAAAAAAATCTCAAAACACAACTTGCGGAGCAAACCACTGTGTCTTTGCAATGTTGGCAGTGCACGCAGTATGTTTTACAAATACAGTGGAAAACATTTTTTAAACAGCTTCTATTTAAGATATCCAACCATAAGGAATTAATTTAGATATCTACATCTAGAATCTACAGTCAAGAGTGAGATAATTGCAGTGGTTCTGGTTTCAAAGCCAGATTACATATGACCCAAATTATATCATGTTTCTTGATGAAGAATCAAAAAGAATTAAAGAGATTAAGTGATGCATGTTTCAAAACTCCAAGGAGTAACTGTATGTTTTGATACACAACTTTTATCAGCGTCTAGCACGCAAACATTCGTCCTGTTTGAAATAAAGCTTTGCAGTATTCTGCACGCTTTACCCAACAAAATACAATCAATTCTTTTCTCTTGTAACTCCATAGCAGCAACTGTCTCTGAAGAACAAATCAACTATTCATTACAGAAACTACTTTGTGTATGAAATTGCTCCAAGGTAAGCACCATCTCTTACGGTTTTATTGTGCAGAAAGTAAAATTTTCTTCTAGGCAGCCTGTGACAGCAATATATTGTCAAATGTATTTGTAAAAGGAATGCTTCAGCACTGCCAATGTTTAGTAAAAATTCCCATACAAGTTCTTCCCTACATAACCCCTTTGACAAAGCATATTCCAAAACTTCAGAAGATGTTTCATTGAACTATTTGTATTTTACTGAAACAAGTCGGCCCTATCTTTTTAGTTCACTGGGATGCAATGTGGCAACACAAAGATAAACTGAGTGCAGTAAATGCATCATCATAATTTTCACTAACTGTAACACATCATCTTTCACAAAAAGGACACAGAAATTCAACTGTCAGCCACTTCATTTATGAAGAGACAGACCTGGCATAAACCCCAAATTGTCTACTGACAACTGTGGTATACAAACACAATCTTATCTACACTAAGAATACGAAATTAGAATACAGAACACACAAGTTGCTGGTTTTCCAGTTCCAGGTTGAATTGGTAATCTTCAAACATATCCTCACGAGGAGTGTGAGATTTGTTTCTACATCATAGGAACTGCATTTCATAGTACTTACTACTACCTTCTGGAGGTCAGGCAACCACAATCAATGGTACAACATTACGCATCAGTTTCTGCTTCAAGGATGCATAAACCTTTTTTCTCTCCCAGTTTCTGTTCTATTACTTTTTTCACCATATGTTGTTCTTACTTAGTTGTGTGCATGCAAGTGTTTGCCCCATTATTCCCACCTCCTCCCTCAACCTTCTTCTTGAGGAAGGGAACAAGTTATTCAGTTTATGCTTGATTTTTCAAGAACCTGTATTGGGCTATCATATTTTTTTCCCCTTGAAGAAATATCAATGGGTAGCACTTGAGAAATCAAATAGAAAGTCAAATCTCCAATTTTCTTCAGGATTCTTAATTCTGTAAGAAAAAGCAGGATATCTCATAACCAGTTTAACCTCAGACTACCCTAAATGTGAGAATTATCAGAGATTTCATGCAATATTTTCCTTTACATAGCTATACTGACAAAGTCTGGAGATGCCCAATGAAAGGCAAACGTATCGCAAAGCTTTGCCTCAGCAGTGTTACATTTTCACAAAGAAAAAAAATCTGTTATTGTGCTAAGAATACAATTTTCTAAGCAAAAATACAAATTTACCTTTCCTTGTATTTACTGTCATGAGGTCTCCTTTAAATTAACACCACAAATTTCTCAATGCCTCTGTTTCTTTTCAAGGGATTAGAATGTCTGATCGCCAATACGCAACTTAAAAGATGACTAAGTAAATTAATACTACCAAATGCATTGCTTGCATTTAGCAGCAATATGCACAAGATGATACTGCCATATTTTTTTAAAATTCAAGTAATGATATACTGCAGATAAACTGCACTGAAATTTCCTCACAGTACTGTAGGCTTCTGCAAACGTCATCGCTGACTGCAAATACAATCCAATAACAAAATTCCATTCTAATTGCCTCTAACTCTGTCTCAAAATACAAGCCCATTCTCACCAGCTTTCCAAAAGCCTCTTAGGTGTCTTAAACACTTACAAAATTTGTGATTTAAGCAAGTCTACACGAATTCTAATTCAAATAAGACACAGGTCGAATCTAAAGTTTCAGCAACCAGTATGAGAAATTTCGAGGACAAAGGATATTGTCCCTGTTTGATGTTTTTCTAATCAGTTCCAACACAATCAATCCCAGAACATTAAGCAGAAACACCTCCTATGGCCCAAGAACTTCTATAAAGCAAACGAGATTTGCCTGAGTCCACTTGTTATACCAACTGCTGTACAATACACATTAGCCTGACTACAGGTACATGCTTTCCAGTTCCAGGTATATGACCCAAATGTGTCAACATTAAAGAAAACAAGCTTCAAAATTAACTGATATAAGATAAAACTTAGCTTATATCAGTTTCAATTTTAGAATGAACCTAAATCTAGAATATGATACTATTATCTCACTTTAAAAACTTCACCAAAACTAGGGAGTTCATATGCTGCAGAATGTGTAAAGTCCTGTGCTCCATAATCCCAAGACTATTTAACAAAATGAAATCATCTTCAACTTCTCTGTGGTAGGAGGCTTCCAATAATACATTCCTTAAATTGTTTTAGGCCATTTTTTTCCTCAGTATTGGAAGGTACTCTTTGAACAGCTTTGGGCACCTAAAAAAGAAGTTTTAAAGCATGACAACTTACTGAAGACCCAATAATGCTTTGCACCTGATCCAGGTCTCATGACTATGTGGAAAGTTGAGAGACTGCACTCAACTGAGCCACAAAGAACAGATTTCAAGTGCTAACTACTGTGACAAGAGAGCAACACTCCTGACATCAAAAAACCTTATAACTGTTCTCTCCGCTAAGCAAAAGCGGAGCAGGTTTTAAGCAAAAATCCTTTTCCTTAACCAAAATGTATACACTTTCTGTGATCATGCAGGGAAACAATGCTATTTCTTTTCCCTTTCTCCAAAACTTAAAAAAACTCCTTATGTTTTAAGTACTCTCATAGTGAACACTTAACACACTCTTGCTGTTCTCCTCTTGCTAAACCAAAGCAGCTGCATATCACCTAGAGTTTATGCTACTTCATGGCTTTTCTAAAAAGGGACTTCAGATAGGGTTGAAATCAAGGCTTCAAAACTAACACTTACTTTCACTTCCAGAAGCATGTATAACATTAACATTGCTACAGTGTTCAAAGTCTGCAACTGCTACACACAATCTGCTTTTAACAAAACTAGCTTTGTATCAAAGCAATTATCTTCTTCAAAAAGGTAGGTTAATAAGTAACTCAACCCTGGTAACATAAGAATTTACATGATCCCAAAACCAACACTTTTTCCCGAAAAAGCAGAAGTTTCTTAAACTGGAAAGATGACTTCACTGAGGTACATAAGGCAGGTACAACTATCTCCAGTTTTTATCATTAGAATATTCTGCATCAAAAAGGAAGAAGTCTATCACAGAATCCGAGAGCTGCAAACCCCAAGAAATCATTATAATAGCATGCACACAGATCTCAACCTCTGTGACAAACTACTATGGTTATTGTGCTGCCACTGAAAAACTAGTATTTTTTTTAATAGAGACTTCAAGACAAAGATCTTTTCATGCAAGGATACAATCAGGAAGCCTACAGTAAGGAACAGTGAACCATGAGCATCTAGATATAGTTTAAGGGAGCTGCTCTAAAAATTTTATATATATCATGTTGCCACCAACCAAACATCAAAAATGGCATGACACCTTTCCAGGCAACTTAGCAGAATAAGCCAACATTACACTTTGTCTAAACACTAAGCTAGCAGACAGGAACCCTTTAGAATACAGGTATCAGAGAGTGACAACAGAATGGCTTTTGAATCCGACAGGACAGCCTTCTAAAGACTTGCTAAACTAGATGTGGATTTCCTATGACATAAACCCTCCAGGAAAGAAGCTTTATTCTCCTGGGCTTGGAACTAAATACAAGGAAGAACTTGAAACAGAATTAGGTAGAACATTTAGGCAAATGTCTCAAGGTGACAGTCCCTGTGAAAGATTTTTTTGCGTATGAAGGTCTATAGCTCTTCAGCATCCCTAAAGAGTTGTAAAAAAAAGTATCTACAGTTGCCGTTCTGAACAGACACAAATCCCACTGGACAGATAGGAAGTCTGAGGCATACATTCTCACCTTCTAGCTAAGCTTATGCAAAGGGTAAAATGTATCACCCTTGGAATTTTAGCTATAAGCCTCCCAGCACACCTTGAGCAGCTATGTATAGCAATTGTTTGGTGGTCTATGCTAAATGGTTTGCTGTTCAGTTCATTCATCATGGTTAGTTTCCCAGGTGAGACTATAAAGACTGTCGTGCCCCCCCAGCAGACAAACCCTTCCCAGTCTGTGGGAGTAAAGCAGTACCTGCAGCAGAGGAAATGAGCTAGGGAACACTTAAGCCAACTGGATACACAGAAGTCCATGCAATCAGATGGGATGCACCCAAGAGTGCTGAGAGAGCTGGCTGATGCCATTTTGAGGCTTTCTATCACCTTTTTGAAAGGTCATGGTGATGCAGGGGGGTTCCTGACAACAGGAAGCAAAACATCATCCCTATCTTCAAGGAGGAAGGCCTGGAGATCTACAGGCTGGCCAGACTAACCTCAGCATCTGGGAAGATTATGGAGGAAATCCTTACAGACGCTAGTTTCATGCACATGAAGAAGACTGGTAATAAACAGTACTGAAAGTTTACCAATGTAAACATAAACATCTATTAGATTTATATATATCTGGTGGTAAAAGATGACATTTAACTTCCTGTAAGAGGATAAATCAAGCATGCACTGTTCTGAAAGGTGAGGTTTATAGTAAATCACTCAGATGAAAGGTTGTATGAAAAAGGCAAATAGTTCAAATACAACTCCAGTTTGTTAGTGGGGGAAAAAAACAGAGAGAATACAACTTGATAGATTATCAGAAATTGTTTAGCAGCCAGGCTAACTTAACAGAAAACTCTTTTTACTGCAAGTGTCATCACTGATTTGCAGATCTGAAATGCCATCATACGACAAATATCTTTAAGAAAATTATTATTATAATTTTAATTAAGATAATCAAAGAAAGTTGTACTTGAAGAGGTTTTCAATGTAGAGTTTATTTCTCTTAAAAAATGTTCCCTTTACATGGGACATTAAAGAGTGTACATAACATTCAGAATTAGCACTTCTGTGCTTAAGTATATTGAAAACTAGCAATCCTACCCTATACCTCCTGACTTGAATTTGACTTAATAATTTATTCAAGCTGTAGTTTTACAACTGCCAGCAGAAGGGCAGGTCCTGTTGCTCCTTTTCATCCCCTCCATTTCTGTTCTTCCCTTGTGCTGGCACTAAAACCAATTCAGCTGAAAAATATACATTCTCTTTTGGTTAAGGTAGGTTTTATCAAAAAAAAAACACCACGTAACCAAAAAGTCAAGTGAGGATCATTCCCCATCACTGAAAAATTGCATTTAGGGCACAGTTAGACAGTACAGCACTACCAGTGTAAGTAGTACACAGATGTCTGCTTTTTTTTTAGTTTTTCCTCCCCACCACATGCAAGTCCCAGCTTTTCCTTCCCACTGGGCTTGGGTCTGGACAATAAACCAATGAAAGTTACATGTCTGGTAGGAAATGATTCATTTCTTTTGTTTAAATTAGCAGGTTGACTTGGCTCCTCACACCATGAAACACCAGAGGTGGTGAAGGAGGAGAGGTGGGAACACACAGCCAGGGCAGGATCATCAGACAGCAGTAACTCATTACAGTGGCTCTGCCATACTGCGTAAATGAACCTCTAGATCCTTTTAAAAGCAAAACCTGCAGTCTTGGGCTTTTGGGCAACGGTATTTCAAAGTTACTATCTAAACACCTGATTTTAGTTACTTTTAATTGCCTTGGCATTTCTGAAACAACCATCTGACAGCTGCCTTTACCAGACACTGTCTCATCCAGCCATATAAAATTCATAATGTTTTTATTTTAAATCCCAGATAAATGCTGGAGGCTGAGTGCCATGTTAGTGAAGGCTAGTATTCTTCTCAATTTATAGCAAGGATGCAAACTAAATCACTCAGATTCTGATAGCTCATAAATGCCTTCCCACATCTCCCCCATGTGTCCAGAAAAAAACAGAATTTCTCTCATGCTCACTGGGAAAACACAGTTCAACATCCAGCAGCACAAAACACTAAGACACGACTTGAAAGTACTAGCAACACAGAAGAGTGTGTTGTACCAGTGAAAACAAACAATTTGTCACAGATTTGCCATGTTCAGCATCTGATCAGCCTAGCCAAAGCGTGATCATTCTTACTAAATCCAAGCTTTTTGGGGGTCTCCTCAGTTCTCTTTTCCATATTTTCTACTCCCCTTTCTCTCTTTTTTCTTTAATGACCCTCAGGTAGCAGGAGAAGTTCTGTCAGTTATTTCCATTCCCCAAAGAACAAAATTATGTACGGATAACATAGCACTGTTTAATATACTTGCACACATCTTCATCACATCTAACAAAGCACGTGACTGAAAGCTGCATACAATACTGCCCATCTTATACATGACAAAATTAACAGCACCAGTCAGTGAACAGACACCTAAGCCAAGCAATTCCAAGGGCATTAGGGAAAATGCTGAGATTCACTTAAAAAAAAAAAAAAAAACACAACAAAAAACCCCCTTAAAATTCAAGGCACACATATCTTACCTTCTAATGTACAGTATCTACTTGAGATAAATTCTACCTTTCCCCAATTACTGTAAAAAAAACCACCAAAACTGGTATGGTTTTTCCTTCTCACATTATTGAAACTGTATTCAAACTAACCTACTGGACTGCTTGTTTTATGAAGGTCATTTTTATTCCATGGTAGCAAAGAAAGAAAAACTTGTAAGAGACTCCTTAAAGTGATCTAACCAAAACCTGATCAAGCATGTGTTTCAGGGCCTATTAGACCAAACTGCTGACAACTTGTCTGTTCTAACCATAAACCATACAAAAAGTTATAAAGCAGCATAATACAGACATTGCAGTATACTTCGTTAATGCAGCAATGCTAGTGATTGCTTTTGATTGCATTCCTTTTACATAATTTTAACAATAAACTGCAAAAGAAA
>Ga0181612_114556_pt1 | contig 17096 bp, 5 predicted proteins | sample HoacroProtozoa21_FD_119630 | JGI IMG/M metagenome (GOLD analysis project Ga0181612, IMG submission 119630) | Hoatzin crop microbial communities from Cojedes, Venezuel. Combined Assembly of Gp0051906, Gp0051904, Gp0051908
CGTCTTGGAACCAGCTGGCATTGGCTCCATTGGACATAGCGGAAGCTTCCAGCAGCTTCTCACAGGAGCCACCCCTATAGCTCTCCCTGCTACCAAAACCTTGCCATGCAAACCCAGCACAGCAGGTATGAGAGGGTACATTATATATCTTACTCCCACAGATTGGGAGCACATAAAACTGATTAGCTACCCATTGCAAATACATAAAAGCACTTAGTACACATGGACTTTGCCAGAGTAACAATATCCAGTGGAAAGGAGACTGAACTTGCTTAGATTGCCTAGTCTGATTCTGCCAAGCCAATCATATGTTCAAAGAACTAAGAAATACTGGGTGTGAACTGTTTTCTTTTACACATTATCAGGAAGTAATCCACATTTCATTTTGAATTGTCAGATGTTTCTAAAGATATGCTACCATACACATTAGAGGTAAAACACTGCACAGGAAGCTTGGCAAGTCCTTCAGCATTGCGTTTACAACAATATCCTTCCAGCAATCCACATGAGCATGCACAGCAAGGGCTTCTGCTGCCCTTGAGGTACCACGTGTAAAACATGGGCAGCCAATTTTCAGAGTTAACAGAATTCCATGAAGTCAGAGCTTCTCTCATCAAAATATTTCAGAAAACTTAGTTGCTTCCTATAGCAGTGCCAGAAATGTCACTGGCATTACTAAGGAGTGAGCAAGTTGCAAGACAGGTAGACACATCAGAGTTCAACTTTTTCTCAGTAGTAGTAATAGTAGCAGCAGTATTATCATTAACTTGTCCAGCACACCCGAACTGAATCTGTCATACATATATACAGTTGTTCATGCAAATGTGAAAAATTTTTGTTTGGGGTTCTTTTTGGGTTTGTGGTTTTTCAACTGGACGTACAGTTCAGCACAGTTGTCTTGAAAAAATGCATGTGTTCAAATTTGAGGGTTGAGCACCTTCCCAAATTAGAGTTATCACTATGTAAGGAGACACGGACTGAAACATTATCTTTCCCAATTTTTAATTGTTTTGTATGATTCCTGCAGAGATTCTAGTCATAGATTGACAGATTGGAACCCTGCCTGGTGTGTTTTGATTGACATCACAATACCCAGCTTTTGGTAACTCAGCCAACCATTTGAAACAGACTTGTTCCAAACACTTTTAAGCTTGTTGTAAGTACCAGTACAATGCTTTCCAAAGAGGTAAAAAAAAAAATATATACATATATATATATATATGGCCGGGTTCTCCCCCCTTTTTGTTCTGTGTTTTTCACCTTTTCTTTTTTAAAGTTTTACCAATGTTGCCATTGTGTCCTTTCTAATACAGGTTTTGTTGATCTATTTTACAGACACTTTCTTGCCAAACAACAATTGTAATGACATTTACTTTATCCTAATATAAAATCCCTGCACTATTGTGATACATGAAACCTCAGCGTGCTTTAAAGAAAAAATGTTTATTATGGAACAATCTCTACAAATGGGACAAACAGATAGATTTCTAGCCTATTCAAGTTCAAAATTTATCCTCAGGTATGAAACCATAATCTGCAATGTTGGATTAGTTTAGCAGCATACTCACCAGAAAACATATACAGGAGTATTCACATCACCAAACACTAAGTATATTACACGCTCAAGCAAGATCACTACACTCTGCAAGCTTCTTTATAAAAGCAACAGATACAGAGAGACTTTTTCGGAGCTTATTACGGATGAGTTTAATTTAGGTGCTCTGAATTGCCCTGCTATGGAAGCCTACACTTACGTACACTAAGTCTGTGAAGAGGTCTTGATCTAGGCATCTAAATACCTCCCAAAGTGACAATAGGTAATATTATAAAAAACACGTTACCAAGTTTATACCTTTAATACTACATACAAAACTACATGTAGCAGGACATTGCATAATTTCTGAATCAGGAACAAATTTAGCTAAGTGATAATTAATAAATTACATCGCTTCTAGAAAAGTAAAGGCCCCTTTCCTGCCTTATCTTAAATTGTGAATTAGATCTCCATGATTCTTCAGTTGTAAAATCCCAAATACTGTGTTAATGCAATCCTAAAATCACATACAGACCAGACGGTGTCTAGAACAGAACACCTACAAATATGTTTTGGTTTTTGTATTTCATACAGTACCTGTGTGCATGTTTCTTGACAAGCCAATAAAAAAGGCATTGATAATACTGCTCATTGATACACCCTTTCAGCAAAGCGAGTAGTGTATGCGACTGTACTCTCAGATGGTCTCCGGTAAGAATGGTGGGATACAGAGCTTACCACGACTGGTACAACATATACATTACATAGATTGCTATAATCAATAAACCAACTGGACTTTGTCAACTCAGTCTTCCCAGATATATTCCTATTAGAAACAACTGTTGCAATATAAGGTGTTAACTATTTCCCTTGCTAACAAACATTTCTTTTTACTGCCTCAAACACAGGAAGATACTTTTGTATCTGTAACAATTCCCTCTCCTTTCCTGCACCATGCGTACTAATTTCGCTTTCACTAGTCTTTGCTAGACTGCCTGTAAGCTACCACCATGAACTCATTTCATGTTAGATTCATTAGGCAGATACTTACAACACCTGCAAATTTTCAAGTTCTTATCACATTGACAAGAGGTACTGACCTCTCACCTACCTTTTATTTGTTTCTGGTTGACTGTATTCTAGGAATAATATCGTTGTTTCCAAATACCCTCAGATGATGAAAGGACGCTGAGAAACTGGAAACCAAAGTCCTCCCTGTTCTGTTTGGGGCAGAACTACACATTTTCTTAAAGTTACCATCATACGATAAAGTATTCACCACACTCCTCACTTTCAAAACTAAGAAAACCTAATATCAAAACATCAAAATATTAAATGGACTCAGTAAAATCAGTAATCCATTTTCATTCCAAAAAATCACAGGCCTCTGATGCAGTTGCAGTTAGCTGCAAGAATATTAGCCCTTACGGAGAAAGACTAGGAAAAACTACTTTGTCATTTAAATGAAAAAAAAGAAGGAAAACACCAACAAGTAGTATCTTTACAGTATACATTTATTTTTCACGATACAAACTAGACTAATGAGTAACGTAACATTTGGCCTACTTCACCGACAGTTCAAGTGGTATGGACAATCTCTTGCATTATACATATTATACAAAGTAAAACCTTGTTTACATGGTTCAGCTTCCTTTTTTTTTTAATGGACAAGCTGTGCTACTTAGCAGCTAAGGTATCTGTTGCACCAGTAAAATCAAAATCTACCTTATACAGCAGAGGCAAGATTTTCCTTTGAAAAAGGGTATGAACAGTAAGCACTTACCTCTTTACTGACCACTCCTTCCTCAGAGTTTTCTACATCATTAGGCTGTCAAAGCAGAAAATTTATATTCTTTACTGATTAAATTGTAGCTACAACCACGGAGCAAGATCCTTGCTCTGAACATAATAAAAATGCATCAAAGGAATCACAGATTGATTGTTATTTGTCAGTCCTACTGAAAAATAAATATCAGTTATCATCTTACTCTCAACAAACATGACAAGAAAAATACTACTGCATCAGGATAATTTCAAAATCAATATTAAGGCTTTTTAAGACAGTCTGTGAGCCATTTTTTATGTATGATTTGCTTCAAAATATTGTTTTTTCTTTCATAAGAAATTATTTCACTACAACTACGAAGCATACAGCAACAGATTTTTGCACAGAGCAGATGAGTCAGCAAATAATTTCAGAAAGGTTTTCCTACCTGATCAAAACTCAAAATAATCTTTCATCAGCATAAACAGAGAATTTTAAAACGTTACTAAAGCATAAATGATAAGCAATAACCAATATTCACACAACTTCACTTCCACATATATCTAAATTAATCTCATTAAATTCATTTATTATTCAATCAGATTACTGCCTGCAGAAACATGGAGCAAAGTGTTTCCTTCAGATGTTCCCACAAAACATTGCGGGTAAAAGCTTTCACACGTGACTTAAAAATCTTATTTACCTGCTGTATCATTGCATAGATGACAGTAAAGAAAACAAAAACCACATTCACCCTATACTAACAGTATTTTCTCAACATTACCTCTGTCCTTTTGGAGAAGATATGAACATTACAGCTTTCCTACATGATCTTATTTACGTACCATTGAATCTCGCAACATAATCCAGTTATAAACTGAAAGCATTGCAAAAATCTCTTGCCACAGCACAATCTCATCAATGGTCTCACACATGTTTCATCACCCTTGAACTGCAGTGTCATTTCCTTTCAGCTACATGCTGAATAATGTCATCTAATGCTCCTCTGTAATCTCGTCCTCAGTGGATACTCCTCACATTCTGTAATAGTCAAAACATCTCCCTGAAGACTTCTCATACTTTCTGCATTACAATGCAGCCCTAACATTTTTTTGGTAGTTAGAAGTGCTATAGTCCTTAAATACACAGGAAACATAAGATTTTGTTTCATCTCTGTTTTACCATGCACATTTCAAAACAGCTGTGTTCCAAACCAGTAAAGCTAAGCTTGAAAGTAATGCTCGTCTTATCTTTCAGTAATGCTGGTGTTGTCGAGGGTAGAATAGCATAGGAAGCAGTTACTATATACAAGTTGCAATCAGTTTCTATACGTTTTATTTGCAAAGCCAAAAAAATTAAACAGTTTGAAGATGTAAACCTTTCAAATAGATATAGTAATGTACAGAATTATTTCAAAGCATGAGAAAAAATGAGGACAGTGAAAGGCCAGATTGGGCCTGGCCCTGGCCCTGTCTCAGGGACAGGAGTAGGCAAAGCAATACGGCCAAACACAGGCCAGCCTGTAAGGCAGCACCTCAACACATTTTCATGAAGTACAGGTCCCATTTCCATTCCTACCCAGAGAAGCTCTGCAGAATGAAGCTCATGGCTCCGCCTCACCCTTTCCAAACTTTGCCACGAAATGAAAAAACGCAAGTGAAATCTCATTCAGCAGTGAAGCAACAAGAGTCCTTTCTCATAACAGGGAAGACGACCCCCTTCACTCTGCGGCTACACCAGAGGAGAACAACAGAGATCTGGGAGGAGAGGTGGCAACAGCACTTTGTATTACAGGGATGCTCAAAGCACTCCAGTGATGAGTAAGAGCCTTCAGTCTGAAAGAAATTACCCTTCCCCTGCTAATTCTCACACAGAAACCTCAGGTATTCAATTTATTCCATTAATTCACAGGCATGATGATGTTTATGTAGTCACACAATGCTGAAATCTAATGCTTGCTACTTCTCTGGAAATGTATTCAGGGTTAACTAAACATGGGAAGCAGGCAACACAAAGTCATTTACATGGAAACTGAGGCTGTTCTTTCTTCCTTCCTGTCTGAAATAAAGATTAAGTTTCTGTTACATCTCTTGCAAGTAGGAGAGGGCCAGTTTATTGTATTGTCATTTTGTGGAATATCATTGCAATAAAGAAATTAATGGCTTTAAGAAAGTAGTGCCTTTGATAACCATGGTGGACCAACAGAGCCCTAATGACAACATATGTCATCATGATTAAGCTGTTCTAGCAGCAAATCAGAGTCATCCTTGACTGGGCTGCACTGATCAGATTTTGATGGAGTTATCCAATATAGTAAATGAATTTCACTGCCTGAGACACTGTCATTGAATTGGTGTCAAGCTCACAGCAAAATATTTTGGACATAATTTCTGAGGGTGTTTACTTTGTCAGTTGCTGTCGTTCGTTACTTAATCACGAGAAACCAATGACTTAATCAAATGTCTATAAACTGAGGGTTTCCAACAACTGTTTAATGAAGGAGATGGGAGAAAATAATTCTCTGACACAAAAGCTAAGGGCTACATACTAAATTGCTAAAGCAGAGCTATATATTCAATTTAAATTGGGGAAGGTTAAGTTATACTTAAGAAATTATCTTTTAAAATAATTAACCTAGCAAAGCAAAGTAATGTAAGCATTTATTATAGTTTCTCAGCATTTAATTAATCAAATATTATAAATGCGTCAAGTATACATGCTTCTGTGTAGGTTAAGCATTTACTGGGAGTAAAAAGAACAAACGTGACCCTAGAAAGAAACTTTTGCAGACTAAGTAGTAAAATCAACTGTAAAACCTAGAAGTACACAAAAATATTTCCAGGGAAGCTCCTTCTGGCCAGAGCTATCCCCCATGCAGATGTCTGTGTAATAGGTCTGCAAGACTTCAGAAAGGCCATCCTACACTCCTCTCTCCTTGTTTTATCCCAGCAAAAATCACCACTCAACTGAGTAACATTTCTAGGCAAAGCAAAAGACAAGGCATGCTTCAAAACAGTAGGAAACAGATCTCAAGTGCAGTGAACAAGTGTTATCCAGGAAAAACTGAACAGTTCACAACAACAACAAAAAAATCACCGAAGCCCTGTCTGTTGGGAGATGCCTCAAAAATCTAACAACAAATTGGATGTGACATTAAAACCAATTCATGACTATTAAGAACTCCATTGGTGGACAGATGTATTTGATTTCTGTTTCCTGAATTGGCACATTACTTTCCAGGGGATCTCTGACCGAGCTTGCTAGCTTCCATGTACTGACCTGAAGCAAGTGAAGTTCCAGATTCAGTCATTTACTGTAACTCAAAGCTCGTCTAAATGGATATTAAAACATTGTTCCCTATAAAGCTCAATTCTGGAATAATTTTAGTTATTATTATGTTTTCATTTCAGAACAATATGGGGAAGCACTACTGTGCAATCCAATTAAGTTAAAAAAAATCTGGTTTTCAGCTTTTATTTTCAGAACTTACATACAGAAATATTTTTAAAATAGAAAGCACACACTGAACAAAATATAGATACAAAACCATCTATACCACAGCAAAATGGAGCATCCATATTTTTAATTTGCCTGACTTTACAATATAGCCACATGCAGCAAATACTTCTGGAACTGCCACTGAAACAAACTGAGACTAATTACTACTAGTGTGAGGTAATTAAAGGTATCTGTCAATATTTTAGAGTGGAGGGAGCTGAGACAGATTAACTATTAAATCGATCAGTTAATCACAAAACCCCAGTTCTCCGCTCTCATTACTGTGAGCACATTTGGACGCTGGCTCCCAGTTCAGTCCTCCTGCTTGCTGAGCTCTGCAAGACCTGCCCCGGCTCTCCCAGGCTGGCTCAGCCCCTCCGCAGGACCCCTCCTCGTTGCGTGTGTATCTCTCAGCATTTCATCCTTCAGATGCTGACCCATCCAGTCCAGAATATTCACTTTTGTTTCTAGCTGCAGCCTGCTTTTATATTTGTGCTAGGCACCAGCAACCAAATCTGGGCATTGCTCTCACTTTCAGGGATTTTTCTGCATAAATGGGAGAAAGAAAAGCTGAGGGAGGAAGAGAATATCTGAACGTCACCTAGCATGACAAATACAATTGTTTAGCTCTAATATTCAGAAGTAAATAGCAAAGCAACTTCTGAATGCTGGAAAAGGATACCTGAACCAAGTTAATTCATCCACAAAAAATACTAATTAAAAAAAAAAAGGTTCATGTAGTAATCATTTATTACTCAGAGCAGTTTCAGCCCTCTTGTTTGCCTTGGTCAGACAATCTGACATAGACTTGGCTCATCTTGTTCAGACAGTGAAAGATCCCAGCGTACTCTGGAGTTACACTGCAGGTTTGCAGTACATTAAACCATGCTCCAGTTCACAAGTTTATTTCTTTCCAAATAAGTATGTATTGCCTCAGATTGCATTAGATGTTCTGATCTCTTTTTTTTTCCCCCATTTTCAGCTTGCTCCAATACTTTAAAGAGGACAGTGTTTACTACAGTAGACACCTTTACATACCAGAAATCCTACAGCGCATTTTCTTATCGTTTGGTTGTAAGGCAATAATGCACATACAGAGTTCATGACTAATTTTCAGTTCTTTAATCCCAAATTGTCTGCTTCCCAGTACCAGATACTATCAGGTAGTTTGTAAAAATACCTGAAAAAGCAAAAAAAGGCATTTTGCTCTCACACTGAAAACTTGTCCATAACGTAGTAAAAATGAGCACAGATCTGCAAAACTGTCCACCTGTTCAATAAAGGATTAAAACAGCAGTCCAGAATGTTTAGCTCACTTAGGAGATCCTAAGTTGTATTTTTAGTTTCTAGATGTTAAGCCTATAAAAAGAATGAGGTTTTGCCATGTATCTGGTCAAATTCACTTTCTTTAATACAAAACTATTTATCTGAATTGCTCCATTCTCTATAAAAAGTGTGTAAAAAGCACAAAAATGTCAGTCAAGTATAAAAGAAGTCAATTCTATGTCCCATATCAAACCAAACGAAACATGAGGAAGAACTTCTTCCCTCTGAGGGTGACGGAAAACTGGAACAGGCTGTCCAGGGATGTTGTGGAATCTCCTTCTCTGTAGATATTCAAGCCCCGCCTAGATGTGGTCCTGTGCAGCCTGCTGTAGGTGACCCTGCTTGGGCAGGGGATTTGGACTGGATGCTCCCCAGAGGTCCCTTCCAACCCCTACCATTCTGTGATTCTGTGATATTTCTATTTCTACCCTGTTATTTTATTTCCCTGTATACTTTCACATAGCTCTGTAAATCCCTCAGTTCAGAGGAATGTCATAAAGCTATCAGTATATGAAGGATATGGTCCCAAGAGGGAAACAGGATCAAATTAGCATTCAGGAGCTGCAAAAAGGCGGATGGGACATTATGATGGACAAACATTCCCTATACCACTAGGAAAAACTTTCTACACCCATCCGTGGAAATACTTACAATGTGCATGGGCAAAATGATAGGCAAATGGAGCTGGAGGGAAGATGAAGGTATTGTTTAGTCCATCACCCACGTGTTTACATCAACTCCAGAGCATGATATGTCTGGCTGGGACTGGTTGGGAGCCAGGAGTGGTGGCAGTGATGGACTGGCCAGGAGCAGGGACCAGGACATCCCTCCTAGGCATCATGTCTCAGAGTCCCCTCCTGCACTGGCAAAGGGGTGAAGCAAGACAGTGCCTTCAAAAAGCAGTGTCTCAGAGCAGTTGAACTATGGCTCCATTCAAGGATATTAAAGTGGGTGCTAGGAGAGGCTGTTGAAGCAGGAATTGCTGCATCATGGGTCCTTGCTGCTTCCCACTGCAGCCTGTCCGCCATGGAGCTCCTGGATGCTCATGGGTGCAACAGTGCTCCTGGGACATGTCTTCTGGCTGTGAATCACTCGTAAAGATCCCTGTTCCCTCTTCCCTGCCTGAGAGCAGAAGAAAAGAGCTTGTGGCCCGCAGGCACACAATGAATTTCTGAAAAGTTGGACACTTCTGGTACAACTAGTCCAGAGGGATATTCCAAAGAGGTCCCTTCACTCTGTCAGAGACCATTAAGGTCTGCACAGGTGGCGGTGGTAGAGATGGTCCATACACATGCACTTTGTACTTCAGAGAGGCTCCCACACAAGTGGCAAGTGTCTCCATCTGCGTCTTTCTTCACAAGATTCCTCCGACTCCGTAAGGCTTACACCAGAAAGCATTATCCTGTTACTGTGGGCCTTGTGGTTAGCTCATCCTGCTGGGTTCACTGCTCCCACAGACCCATCTGTAGCATACAGCCCTGCAATAACTATGTCCCAGTTTCTCCTAGCTGCAGTTCCTTAAAATACAAAATATACCCTACTCCACTGTATTACTTGTCATCTAGTTTGGCTACACAAATTGTTTTCACACTTGCCCTGCATGTTCACTCATTGTCACCAATATCTTGACCAATATTCAGAGCTCCTCCTCTATGCAAGTATTTTGGTTAAAGCTTCAAGTCTTGTTTGGGCTATTTGGATCTCAAGGTCCTTATCATTAGCTTGATATTTTTACTGTTCCAAGTTGCTGAGTTATTCAGTATTTCAGCTTAATAATACTGTCCCTGCAAAGTCTGGTTGCCTCCTGATTTGCACATACATTATTTATAAGCTGAGGTCTCTCTAACTCCATCCCTGTAGTGGTTTATACTAAGCTGTGTCCCCCAGCCTTGACTGTTCTTACTGAAAGGACCAGCCTAGACGATTGCAGCCTTGAGCCTTGAGGAGGACTCAGATCCTGGACGTTGGGTTTCATGGGGCAAGACTGGAGACCACCTCACGAATTTACAGCTCCACAGCAGCATCAGTGGACAGCCTACATCTTGAAAGGTTAACCAAGATCAGCGAAGCTACTCATAGGTCAGAGCTCATGCCCCGTGGATGGCATGTTTTAGAGGGGAGCATCTTCTAGTTTGTCAAAAGTTGGAAATGAATTTAAAAAATCTGTGGTTGTTCTGTTGTAGTTCAGGATTTAATAGTGACAATTGGTCGTGTTGGCCTAATTCAGAGACAACTAAAGAGAACGACTCTAAGTATTTCATCCCATCTAAAGGTCAGCGAAGCATCCTTAGAGATGTCTACTTCTATCTATTGGATGTAAAAGGAAAGTAAGGTGTCTTATTTGGCATGAAATGTTTTGACCTCTAAAGACAGGTAAAATCATTTGGTAGCAAAGCTTCAGGAACAACAGGTCTCCCTTGTAACACATTTGTTAATTTGTGGCTTCACCCCACATTTTTCTTGCTCTATCCTAGATGTGTCTTCAGCCTGTGCATTTTTCTGTCCCCACTGTTTCCAACGCCCATAGGAACAAAGTGCAGACTATTTTCTCTCCTCACTTTCAGAAAGCCTTGAAAAAAAGGAGTTCTCAAGGTTAGGTGGAGATAAAAAAAATATGTAAACATAAGCCTGAGCTTTCAGTGAAACTCTTGTCATGCTCTGTGTTAGAAACAGACACAGCTTCCTTTGGTTATAATTCCTTGGGTACCAAAACTTTGTGTTTTCCCATAATCATTTCACCTACACCTTCTACATAAAGGAGAAAAATCTAATGTTAGTCATGTTATTTTTCACATCTTACATTTCATATCTATTGTTTCTGCTTCCTTGGAGACCATGGACAGTTTTTCTCCACGACCTCCTACAGCAGTGCTCACTCCAGTCTTGCTTTCAAATGTCCACTCAGACCTCCCTTGGGAGGACTTTTGCTGACCACCATGCTTTGTAGCACACCGGGAGCACCTGTGGAAAAAAAAAAAGAAGTATTTCTCTCCCCGGCTCCCACCCCACCTTATCCCAACCCATCTGCTGAATATAAAAGAGCATTCGTAATCTAATTAATCTAACCATTGCCTGTCACGGCTGGAAGGCAATTTTGAAAGACTATCGCCTTGTGCTTTACTTCGTCTCTAAAGTTAATCTCCTCAAAGCAAAGGGACTTCCCACTGCCCCAAGCCTCGCAACCCTTAATCTTTCTTCTTAACCAGTTGCTGGTGAATGTGCCTCAGTAGCTGGATGTAAGAATATGTAAGAGGGAGACGTCCCCTCCTCCTCTCCTGCGGTACAAAAGAAGAGGAGATGCTGCTCAGCTGGCATTTCTCCCACCGCAGAAGGAGCTCAGAAGGAGTCGCAGCTCCCCAGCCTCATGCTGCGGTGAACCAATTACCCTATCTCTTCCATCACCCCAGTGCTTTGCTCTTTTTCCCTCTCCCTCTCCCTGTCCTTTTTTTTTTTTTTGGTTAAGATTAAAAGATCTCACACACTTGGAGAGAAGAAAGAGCCTCCAGTCCATCTCCACCTTGTCAATTATAAACAAGGGACAAGGGAGGATTGCACACTGTTATTGACTTAAACACTTTGGAAAGGTCATCTTCAAGGTCTGGGCCTTCCCTTTGCCACTCCAAGCTCACCTGGGTCCATTAAGGAGGAATTTCTGGGCCCTCCTGTATTTCATTTTGGGCCCACTGGCACTTCTGAGGAGTAATAAACAAGGTGGAGAGGGAGGAGGTGGGATGGGGAAAATGAAGACAGGTGGGGGGGAAAGAGAAGTCATTGAGAGACTTCAAAGTAGAACAAAGACCCTTCCAGATGTGAATAATTGCTAGGTCAGCATGTTAATCACAGGCAAGAGCTACACTGCAAGCCATCCCTGGTAGCTTCACAGGGGCAAAAAGGGGAGGGGAGGGGGACAAAAGAGGAGAGACAGAGAAACAAGGCTTTGACAGAGCAAAGAAGAAGCCTGAGAAACATATTTTCCAGGTGATTATGTGAATAATGAGCCAACCTCTGTTTTATTAAGGGCACACTGGGTCAGTAATTGCAGATGAGCTACAGCTCTGAGGACAGTGATGGAGGCACTGCACCATGTGCCCAACCTCACGCATGCCCTTAACTCACTTCCACCTACCTTCAGCCCAGCAAAAGCTCCATCTCGCCACCTGACAGAGGATTTCTTGCTGTGTCCAACACAATATCTAGGCTTTCAGATCTTAGCGTGCTGGGAGGGAACGATTAGGGGTTTGTTCATGTGTCTTTGAGGTGAATTACGACTCAAACAGCCTCTAACCAAGGGTTGAGAAGATGCTGGCTCATCATCTTTGCCTTGTTTTTTCCCCTGTCCCGTGTTCTTGTGCCACAACACCAGCTGTGTTTATCTCGGTAATGCCTTCTAAATAAGGCCACATGGTTTCACTAACTACAGGCAAAACACCTTCCCACGTGGCTTTCTGCTGTGTAAATAAACATCCAGCATGTAAACAGCTAGGGGTGATGCAATGCCGCTGACATCTGCATGTTCAGTTAATATAAAGGAAGTTTCTCCTTGCAACTGCATAAGCTGCAGCATTATCACAGGGCAGTAGCCGGTATCTCTTCTTTCCTACACTCATTTTTAAATTGATGATTCTTATAAAAATTCTCATTTTTATCACATATTCTTATCATAATATCTGACCCCCTTCCAGAATTAAATGACATGGCTCACCTAGGATCTGTGCTTTACTCCACAGACATGTGTGTTTGGTGGGGTATTTTGTTTCAGTAGGTTTGTGACTCTCTTGTTTTTCAGTGAGCATGCTGCATAGGTCAGTGCTAGTGAGGACAGAGGAGGGAAGACACAGGCTCTGCCTCTGGAGAAGGTGACGCTCCTGTTTGCAGCAGGATCCCTGTCCAGGACTCTGGCAGACTCCTGTTTCTTGCAGCCTTCCCCTGATGAAAACGCATCCCCTCGGGCTGTGAAATAACATTTCTTCATCCTCCCCATCAATCCTACCCACCACCTCCAGCTCCTGTGTCAGGATCTACCATTCTTAGTTTTGGGAGCTTTGGACATAGTCACTCCCCTATCAGACCCATTTTGGAGGCTCCCTGCTCCAGCTGGGACCTCAACACTGGCACAAAAACTTCCACAGGAAACTAAAATGAGGTTCCACCTTTAGCAACTGGATTCTCCACCTGCATCCCAGCCACAGCAGTTTGTACCAGGGACCTTCCAGACTGCCTTTCGCCAGCCCCAAAGACCACAGTGCAGACCTCAGACCTCTGATCCACAAAACCAAGCAAGTCCGGTGTTTGGATTTGTAACAAAAGGGGCAGAGACTCTGTCCCCTGAGAATCTTCTTGAAGTGATTCTCCTTTAATGTAAATTGTGAGATACTGTGAGATACTCCTAGGGAATACAAAGACACTGGGGAGCTACGAAGGCTGGAGGTAAGAATAAGTAGAAGAGAGAGGAGTTCCTTACCTAAAAATAATTTCTTGAGAAAGCACTTGTATAAAGGGACAGAGTTAATGGTCTAATTTTGGACACCTGGTTTTAAGATGTAGACAAGCAGGAAAAGATTTAGAGAGAGGAAAATGCTGAGGTACTTAGAAAAAAATAGCTATAAGGAAGCTTAGAAGTAAGGAATTTGCTGGTCTGGGAAAGAGGAGGCTGAAAACTACAAACAGAAAATCACTCAGTCAAGGGTTTAAGAACAAATGCTAGACAAGTGTCTGTCAGAACATTTAGACTTTTGATGAAAGGCAGCTAGTAATAAAATGTATTTCTCCCATAAAGCCTCTGATGGATCTCAGTCATGTGGTGTTTGTGTCCAAGAGCTCCATAGGATCTCCACAGGACAATGAAAAATACAATGCCTGTACAGGTACACAGTCCAAAATAATTTCATGCTTAAAAATAAATGTTGGAAGCATTGGAGGCCTCAAATCACAAAAGGATAAGACCTCAGTTCTCAGTGGGGGGAAGGTCTGAAACAACACTGCATCTCCTACATGAGTTCAAACTATAAGGACAGCCAAGAAGCTGTGCTTTCAGTCTAAGCAGAGTAATGAGGAACTGATACCATGGACATGGAGTCTCTATAGGATTCAGTACCATGCTCTTCTTCTTACTCCAGTTTTCCTGTCTTCTTTGCAAAGAGTCTCTTGCTCTCAGCTGCCACAACCTGGGGAGGGCTCATTTCTTCCCCGTCCATTCCACCACTGGGTTAATTGCAAAACTGCTTCATCAGAAGCACCAGTGAATTCAATAAGCTCTCCTCTGTAGCTGAGCCTGAAGAGATGGTTCTGTGCCAGTCATCGCTCAGAGGTGCTATTTGACTTTGGCACTACCACTGCCTCATAAACACCTATTTGGCCTCCGTTTCATAAACAACTATTTGGCTTGGTGTGGGTCTCCAAATTAGTGTTTATAGCCATGTAGAGAGCAAGATGTTTGCATAAGTAATCCTGAAGCAAAACTTGCCTTCTCAGCAGAAAAGAAAAAAAAAAGGCAATTGCTCGGCTGCATCTGCTGATGTGCTGCACATGCACAAGGGACATCGGTGCCACCAGATCTGCACATGGCATAACCCAAGGGAGAACGCTCTGTTCCTACCGACTAGACTCTGATTTCTGGAGTTAAGGAATATATTTCGTTTTCTAGGACTAGGATGATCTGCGGATTCCAGGTGCTTGGGAATAATGTAATCACACAGAGCTGAACAAGTCTGATATTCAAGCTAGCACAAGCCAGCAGGGTGCAGGCAGCAGGGATGGGATTCATCTCAGCTCACTTCAGATGCGAGCTGCTCACACAAGAATCTTCCCAGGGTCAACAGGGAGAAATAGGCACCATTAGATAGCAGTTTATCCAATTTATTAGGGAGCAGTTTACCCGATTTATTTTAGACAATTAAGCTTGTGCAGATAAATACTGACCAAGGCACTGAAGAAAGAGGAGTAGAAATCTAGAAATGCGGAAGCAGAGATCGCAACACTTAGAGGACAGAGTGAGAAAATTTGGGATCCACTGCACTATAGCAGAGTTGTTCAAGCGGGACATAAATTTAGACTCTCTCACTTTTTTAAGTGTTTTATTTGAGCAGGCCTCAGGCCTCCTGAGTACTGTGATTATGACAACTCCATTAAAGATAGTCAAGCTGCTGCCTTTCGAGGCTGAGAACAAATTGGTTGAAGCATCATGCTGGAAGCTCTGAGACCCCAAGGGAAGTGCAATCTGCTTAAAATACGCAGATCTTTTCTAATTTTCACTCTTTTCACCTGCATGGAGTGGACTATGCTGTATTTTGTGAGTCTGAAAACAATGCCCTAACAAGTCATGGGACATCTACCTGTCCCAGTCCCAGCTGCACTCAGGGATAATGCTGTTTCCTTCCTCCCACTCTCCAACACTTTCATCACAAGCTCTTTAAGGCAGGAGCTACCCCTCTTTGGAAAGCAAACCAGCAAACCAAACATGGATTTGAGCATAACCCATGATCGGCTGAATTTTTAGCATGGCCCCTGGCACTGATCGGCCCTGTGAAGTGGCTGGCTCCGTTCAGGAGACAGAGGAGGGCAGTTTGGATACACCTACACCATTTTCAGGGGAAAGGGAATTTTTATGCAAGCTAGGTTGTGCCAGTTGGTTGCACAACCAAAGAACAGCCCTTGGCCTATGTACAAATGCAGAGTATTTGCTCTTGCATTAAACTGAGGAAAACGGAGATTTCATTTCATTAAGGTCTGAGATGCTACTATAAAATAAAGGTTTAAAATGGCAACTTAGACATGCACCCTCAGCTTCCAGTCACCTGTAGTTCACGGACCTCTTAGCAAATGGTGGTACCTTTGTCCATCTGCTTGTTCGGCTGCTTTCCAATATCAACACAATATTTCTTAGCAATATTTCTCATTTTTTGGTTTCAGAAGGCTTACAGAGGTGAGCACTAGATGAGGAAACCAAGCATGGAACTGAAATGTCACCACCATCTCCCATACAGCTCTTTCAAGGAGATGGCTTAGCAAAACCTGACTGAAATGAAAGATTTGGTTGGACGTAAAGATGCCCCCAATGGAGCGAACAGCATATTAAGCACTAGGATCTTGTTTAATGGGCTAGAAGTAAGTGTCCCATTATGGGAAGAAACAAAACCTACTGCCACCTTCAATGAGTATGCTGCTTGTTCAGTTCCAATGGTCTGCTTTGAGTATGGAGGTCCTGGCATAGTAATCTTCTGTGGCTCCTGTTCTTCTCAGGCAAGGTTATTGCAGTTGCCCAGGTGGCACAGAAAACCACCCCACTCTTGCACCTTACTGAACAGGGCAGGTAGGACACAGAAGATTCAGTTCCACTTGTATAAAATGTTGGGAATCACTGCCAGGAGGAGAAACTATGGCTAAAAAGAGAGAGACTGCATTTGTAAAGACCAGTCAAGGTAAGGAGGTATCTCAACCCACCCTGTGTGTTTAATTATTCTGTGTCTATAGGGAAGTCAAAGAAAAGCTCAGCAAGACAATGAAAAGAGACGGTATTGTATATGAGTGTGTGTGAGTTTGTGTGTGACTTAAGACAAGGTAGAAATGCTGCTTTTTTCCAATTATAGTTTTGATACTCTCCAGCTTTTACTGCAGTGATCACTGTTTTGTTAAGCTGACAAGTCAAATTAACATCTTTGCATTTTTTCTTTGCAACTCAAACAAAATAGCCAGCAGTAGGGTTTGCAATATGGGCAGCGTTGACCTGACAGCTCTGTCCTCAACAAGAAAAAACAGCTCTATATGAAATTAAGAAAACCTACCAAATATATTTTAATTCCTGATGTAAATAATCCAGAGATAGTACAGGGACACATATTTGTGTTCCTCTTGGAGCTCCAAACATTTACAGAGGCACAGACAATCCTGCTTGAAGCAGCTTTGAGAAATCTTCATAGAATCATAGAATCACACAATCATAGAATCCTAGGTTGGTAAAGACCTCTAAGATCATCA
>Ga0181612_169428_pt1 | contig 17096 bp, 15 predicted proteins | sample HoacroProtozoa21_FD_119630 | JGI IMG/M metagenome (GOLD analysis project Ga0181612, IMG submission 119630) | Hoatzin crop microbial communities from Cojedes, Venezuel. Combined Assembly of Gp0051906, Gp0051904, Gp0051908
GCTCAGCAGCACTCATGCTACAACTAAAATGAGTCAGTGCTTGAGTGGAAGATATCTAAGGAGCACCTAGATGAAGTAGGAAGTGGTTTCAGAGATAACACGCTGCCCTCCAAGTCATTTTTTTTCACTATGATTTGTGAGATGTAGTACTGAGAATAGAGCAAGGCCTGCTGTTAGGATTTGTTCACGCACGCAACACAAAGAATCCTTACTCTGAAGGAACTACTTTGTACATGGGATAAAGTAACAGGTAACTGAAACAGATAAACAGTGGGAAGGACAAAGACAATTAAACAATTCTAAATAGCATAGTAAGAAGCATGAGCACGCACACAGCCAAACCACTGCTAAGGGAACTATGTTCTGCTGAGAGTCCAATAATGCCTACTTTGCTGCTTGATAGGGGCACAGAATCACAAAATCATTTATGTTGGAAGAGACGTCTCAAGATCACCTAGTCCAACTCCACTGGTTCAAGGAACATGAGACACAGCAGGTTGCGCAGGACCATGTCCAATCAGGTTTTTAATCTCTCCACTGATGGAGACTCCACAATCTCTCTGGGTAATCTGTTCCTGTGTTTGACCACCCTCATATTAATTTGTGTGTGTGTGCGCGTGTGTGCATGTTCAGTGGAATTTCTTGGGTTTTAAGCTGTTTTAAAAAGTAAAAAAAAACCAAAATAAAACAAAAAACCACCTTTGTAAAGAAAAAGTTTTTTTCTTTATTCCTTTCTGTCAGATATTTATACACACTGATAAGACATCCCCCCTCCCCAAGCCTTCTCTTCTTGAGGTTGAGCAATCCCAAATATCTCGGCTTCTATTCATATGAAAGATATTCCAGTCCCTTAATCATCTTCATGGCCCTTTGTGATCATGTGAATTGTGTTCAACAGGAAAAAGAAAAAAAAAAAGAAGGCAAAAAAAATAATGAAATAAATTAAAGATCCCTTGGAATTTTGTCTGATGGGAAGTTTAGTATCTTGGCCAAATTACCAACAGAGTTGTTCTTACTTATTTTCATGTGTTAAGCATATCCATTAATTTTAGAAATTATGTAACATTTATTGAGACCAGTTTCCCCTCTGAAGGTACTGCATCCTTGGAAAAAGCAGAGTATTCTCTGTGCCACCCAGAAAAATCTAAAAAACATACCAGAGTCTCAAGATACAGAAGATTCCAAATCAACCTATTAACAAGAGCAGTGATTCTCCTGGAGATAGCATGGGGCAAAAAACATCCTCATAGTACAATTCCCAAAGGGAGAAGTCACAGATTAGGCAGAATGTATGCTGTAGCCCCGAGTCAGCACTACGTTTTGTGGCTGCTCTTCACAGACAGACAGCTTTACCTTTAGAAGGATGCAGGAGGATATGAAATTGTCATTAACGCAAGCAAGATTTGGGGTATAAACTAAGGCTGTAATACGTTTAAGGAGACTCAGACTGCTAAAGAACTAGTGCCAGCTTTAAAATTGATTCACCTGGTCAGTCTTATGTATCATATTCCTTTTACAATCATTATTATCTTGTGTGCACAACAAATCATTCAAGATTTCTCCTGCTACTGATTCTTCTCCACTTCACAATCTGAGCACGTCCCCTGGAGTCCTCCCGCCCTTCTCCCCAGACTCATCCACTCTCTGAAGCCTGTATGCATCATTTGTGAGGTACAAGGAGGCATAACTGCAGAAAAGTTAGCATGCCTACAGTTCCGCATGACCAGCCCTCAGGCTTGAGTTACTTACAGTGATGGGCAGGTCTAGTGGGTTAAGCAGCTTGTCCTGCTGGCAGAAAGCAAAAAAAGGCACAAAGAGAAGCAGACAGAATTTAGCTCGTAGTCCAGAAATAAGGCACAAATGGGGCACTAGAGAAGAAAGGCTTAACACAGCAAAGCTACACAATACAGACATATGCACATCTTGCATGTAGCTGAGGTCTTGGGGGTTTCCTCAGAGCAGGACAGGTGTTTCATATCTCACAACTGCCAGCGGCAATATTCCCCTATGACTTAGGAAAGGTCTCTTTTTTGGAGGAAGGGAAGATGGGGTGTTTGTTTAGTACGTACATACAACCCAAGGACATTATCCAGCCTACCTCTCCCATACAGAATTAACTTTCTTCAAAAAAAATATTCCATGCTGTAGAAAGGATTACCTTCTGTCTCTCAAGGCCTTTCAGATTTCTTTCTGAGCATCTCCTAAACACAGATGTGCTGCTTCAGAACACATTATTAATGGGATGGTACTTCTTCTCCTATGTTGCCACACTGAAACAGCCACCTAAGTTCTTGGCAAGGTCCGAGATCTGCCTTGCCCAGATAATACAATTTCTGAGGCATAAAGTAAACAGCCAGACAGTAACCATTACTCAGGTTTAAAACCAAAAAACAAGAACAAACCTGTCTCTTGTCCTCAGGTGCCTTCAAGAAGAGAGCATTGATCAGGGCAATGGCATATGTCTGAATCTCTTGGTTTGAGCTGCAGAAACAAAAATGGGAGGATAGTAAGAGAACAGACTATATAGAACATTACAGCTTGCTGCTTTGCCTGCACTGTAAGAACATTTACTACAGCTATCCTGCATTTCAATGGACAAGCAGGATTCAGGTAATCTACTTTCATGCCAGCCAACTCTTCATAAGGCCTGCAAAAAGCTGACAGAAATTGCTCACAGATAGCTCCATTCTTCAGAAGATAGTGCAGATTGCAGCCCAGCAGAGCTCAGAGTTCAGCACCACCACAGTCTGTTTCCAATGCCAAAACTATCTCTGTAAAGCCTAGTTATACTGCAGTCTGTTATATGGATACAGATAGAAACTTACATGGAGCAAGTAATTTTTCTCACCTATGTCAATGGAAGCCACCAAACACAAATGGAACTGAGGGGAAAGCATGCCCCTCTTTATGGCATTGTCTTCCAAGCTCAATAGTTTGGCCCAATCCACACGTCTGTCTTACTTGTACTGAAGAGCTGCTTCAGGTAGAGGGTGCTTAGTCCCTTCCTAGATCACGCACAGTGTGTGGTTTCACTTGTGATGTTTTGAATAAGCTTCCAAACACTGACCACACTCTTTTCCACCCCCATCTTGGTGCTCTATCAAATCCAGATTTGTTTCTTGCTATACTATTACTCTCGGGACACTTCTGCTGAACTTCAATCTCTTCTGATTAACGGAAGTCCAGTGCATCACCTAAATGAATCTGTGTGCATATATACTTTTTAAAAACAGTATTTATACATATATATATATATATATATACTTAAACTTTTATAAGACATCTAAAGCTAAAACATCTTTTAGCTTAAATATCTATTTTTGCCACTTTGGCATTTATCCCTAGCATATCTGTGGATAACAACCATATTTTCTCTTCTATTGCTCTCTTCCAAGTCTTCATTTTGGTCAATCTGCCATACTTCAAACATAAAAATGTTCATAAATCATCCTAGTTTTTCCTTGAGCCTCCAAGTTTCGCAGGTCTTTAAAGTCTGTCACTTCGCCTCTTCTTCTGTTATTTGACCCAACAAAACAATCTTTAAATTAATTTCTCCTCTTCTAAGTTGTCTCTTTCAGACTTGTTTCCATGGACTTCTCCTCTCTTGAATATTGTTCCCTCGTGATAGTCTTGCCAATTTTTTTTCATTTATTATTTATTTTTTTTAAATTATTATTTTGCTTAAACAACTGCACAAGTGTGTTCAGTGTTAGGACAAAACTTGTGTTTTACTAAAATAGAAGTTATAAAGCTGAAAGAACACAGTCTTCACAGAACAAAGCTACAGCACTGTTCGTGAGAACTTGGTTAGCTTTTCTGTTAACCAAGTTCAAATGTATAAACACTCTAAGCACACAGTGACATGGATGCAATACATTGTTTGCACTATAATTTGTTAAACTACTGTTCATTGAATAAGGAATATTACTCATATGTGCTTTTCCACATTTTCAGAATTAAAAGGCTTGAGGGGAAAAAAAACCCCTACCTAAAGATCTAACAAACGTATGCTTCTTTTTTTATGGAAGAGTAGAACTGACCTAGTCAAACAGCCTTAAAAGTCAGATATTAATCTGTCAGTTTGTTTGGAAAGAGAGGAAGGGTAGGTGGGAAAAAAGCAAGAAAAGACGTTGTTTTCTTCCTTAATATGCAGGACAAAAACCAGAAGATTATGAGCTCTTGGATGCTAGTGGAGACAACTTAAAAAGGGGTGAAGATGACAGATGACTGGATGAAGAAGCTTTGGGAAGTTGCTTTAGTAAAACGCAGGTTTGGTCCTGACACTGAACACACTTGTGCACTTGTTAAAGCAAAATATCTTTGTTCACGACATATACTCACGTGCTTAAGTGCTTCCAGAACACAGAGCATATTTTTCCAGAAAAATCTGTTAGAAATCCTAAAGCTCTCATAGATGTCGTATCAGTAATACTTTAAAAATAGCATCCTTAAGTGTTTTAAACATAAAAGGATGTATTTTCAAATTAGCAGATAGTCATAAAATTGATTTAAATCACATCACTGTTGGGTGGACACTCACACTTGAAGATGAGAAATGAGCTGCCCCACGGTGATCTCTTCTGCTATCTTCTGATACAGAGTCTGACTGTTTAGCACCATGCTTTCTAGAATGGCTAGGGATCGTTGGAGGATGGAGACATCTACCATAGGCTGACTCACATATCCTGCAATCTAAAAACAGATGAACCAGCAGGTCAACAGATGCCCATCCAGGAAACCTTGTGGTGAGCGAGGCAAGCTAAGGGAAACAGGACTCAAAGCTGGGTGCATTGTGCTCTCAGTGAGTACTCAGCTTCTCAGAGTCATTTTGGTCTTCCTTGAAGCTGCATTAAAGCACAAAAAGAAATAGTATCCATTCACCCCCTTTATCCAAACTCACCTGTTTGATGAAGGTTATTGACACCATGTCCCAAGAGACAATACCGTGGTCCATGAGCTCCAAGAAGGCAGTCAGGGTGAAAGCCAACATCTCACTGTAACTGAGAAAATAAAGAATGCAGTTACGAGATATCTGGTAGCAACCGGTCTCTGCCACCAGAGACTCATAACAACCTGGATCAGTACCTGGCTAGCCAAAGGAATAAAAGGAGAAGCAGCAATGCAGTATTTATTCCATAGCAGTGCAAAGTATCACTACACAAATTAAACACTTTTATGTGAGGAGAAAAAAAAACAAACTCAACCAAAAAAACAGCAAACCCCAGAATATTCAGTACAATGACCATCAATTAAAAAAAGACCAACTTGAAAAGGGGAAAGTTTTTTAAGCTGATTAGCTGAAAATTTAAACCATCTGCAAATGCTAGGTTTTTCAACTGGTGTCAGATTTGAGCTCCAGAGTAAATTTGTATCACTAAATATGCAAAAATCTTTGGAAATTATAACCCCTCCACACACACACACAAATCAAACAAACATGTTTTAACATCACAGAAAAACAAAGAAAAATCGTCATTCTATAAATATTGGGACCTGTCCTGAAACAAAATTAAAGCACAGTGTGAACTGTGGAAAATGTAATCCATAACCACAAGACAGAAAGTTAAAAAAGACTGACAGCAGAACATTCTGAAAATGTATTAGTTGCTAATATCTATCTACAAATGTCATGACAATAAGTCATCAAGACTTTAAAAGTGCTTTGAATGAAACAGAACAACTACAGCAGAAAAGCTAAGTGAATTATTTGTATCAGAATTCAGCGTGAATGTGCTTGGGAAAACTTCTAGATCAGAATGTGGTTTTTTTCAGTTTTTTTGTTTAAGAGAAGAAAAGTGCTCTGCGGAAAGTGGCAAACACCATGCCAAATTTTAGAGAGGACTCAGGCAGGAATGTGAGGGACATATCAGGCATTTAGGTATTTGTAACCAGAAAGAGAGGTGCAATCTATAATAAAAGAATAATATCACTAGGAGAAAAAGAAATATTTAACAGGGAAGAATTGTTACAGCTTTTGTAGATGGAAGTTATGTTTCACACCTATGGGTGTATTTGCTTTATGTGGCTAGATTTTGGCAGCAAGGGGCTGCAGGGCAGCCTCTGTCAGGAGAGCCTGGGGCTGCTTATGCCAGACACAGCTGGTCCCGGATGGCTCTGCAATGAATCCACAATGGGCCAAAGCTGAGCACATCAGCCAAGCCGATGGCACTTCTGTATAATCACATTTAAGAAAGGGTAAAAAATGCTGCACAGCAGTTGTGAAAGATGATTGAAAAAACATATGAAAGAAACAACCCTGCAGACATTGAGGTCAGTGAAAGAGCGGGAGGAGAGGCTCCAAGTGCTGGAGCAGAGATTCCCCTGTGGCTTGTGGAGAGACCACACTGAAGCAGGGTGTCCTCTGCTGTCCATGGACCACCATGGTGAAGCATATATGCACACTCCAATCCGTGGAGGACCCCACGCCGCAGCGGTGGAGATGCCCTGAAGGAAGCTGCAGCCTGTTGGGGGTCCATGCTGGAGGAGGCTCCTGGCAGGACCTCCAGCCTGTCGAGAGGAGTCCATGCAAGAGTATGTTTTCTGGCAGGAACTGTGGCCCACAGTGGAGCAGTCTGTTCCTGATGGGCTGCATCTCATGGGGCACCCAGGCTGACACAGTTTCTGAAGGACTGTATCCCTTGGGAGGGACTCCACACTGGAGCAGGGGAAAAGTGTGATGAGGGAGGAGCAGCAGAGATGAAGTGTTATGGACCGACCACAACCCCCATTCTCCATCCCTCTGTGCAGCTCAGTGAGGGGAGGAGACAGAAGAGTGGGGAGTGAAGGAGTAAAGTTGAGCCTGGGAAGAAGCGGGTGGAGGGAAGGTGGTTTTACTTTTGTCTTTGTTCCTCACCAACCTACTGAATTTTCAATGGCAAAAAATAAATTAATTTTCCACAGCTTGAGTCTGTTTTGCCCAACCCACGACTTTTTTCATCTTGTTTTCTTCCCCTGTCCTGCTGAGGAGGGAGAGTGAGAGAGTGGCTTGATGGGCAACTGGCAGCCAGCCAAGGTTAACCCATCACAATATTGAAGATGTCTCAAAAAAATCAAGAAGTCAGAATAAGAACAGTTAAGTACAACTCCTGGACTTTGAAGAAGATTTTTATGCGGTGCTTCACTAAAGGATCTCAAAAACTCTGTAACACTCAGCTGCTAAAGGGTAAAAACAAAAGCCTTTTCTTGCATTACTAACTGACTCAAAGACAAGAAAGAAAAGGATAGAAAATAAATGGTTAGGTTTCAAACCAATGAAAAGTTACAAACAAATCTTCCCAGTAGTACTGGAAAGAGCTAAGAGCTAGGGGAAGCACAGAAAGAATGACTGCTACTCTGGAACAGCTGCCATAGCTAGAGTGTTAATGGACTAAGACTGCAGCTTAGAAAAGGCATGACTAAGGGTTTCTATGAGATCTGTATGGCTATGAATGCTAAGGAGAAGACAGAGGAATCTACAATTTCTAGTAACAAAATATCTAGAGGGAACCAAATGAATATTAGGTGACGTTTAAAATAAAGGAAGTGTTTTTTCCTTATAGGACAAGTAACTGTGGAACTTTATTTCCATACAGTGCTGTAGATGTCAAAAGGATAAACTGATTTAAAAATTAAGAAGAAAAATCTACGGAAGAAACACCCAAAAGTTCTTAAAACAAAGAGATACAATTTCTGCTCAGGAAACCCAAAAGCTGAAAACTGTTGGAGACTGAAGATTGATACTTTCTCTGCTATACATTCTTCAGCGCTTTCCATTCCCTAATATAAACAGATCTTTAGCTTTCATAGCAACTGTTCTTATGATGCAGGTCAAAAAGTACTGACCATGTATACAAGAGCCAGCAACATGCTTGACTGCTGACTGGCATGTACATGCCACCAGTTCTACAGGAATGTTCTTGTGTGCAACTGCATGTGGGTTTTTCATAGGATACCTTCTCCCTTAGACCGCAGATGAGTAACCGCCCAAGGAGATTATGATCACAAGAAAGGTAATAAAAGTCATTTAAATTATCAAAGTCATCTTTCAGTGCAAGTTTCACACGTCATAAATGTGTTCTCTTTCACCTCATGAGATTTAGCAAACAATGGGAAAGACTTTGTCTCAATAGATCAGAATTTGCTATGAGGTTAGTTGCTTAATGCCACTTCAGCAAGCAAAACTAGCCCCTTATTTGAGGCCTGGAATACAGGAAACTTACTGGGACAGAAGCTTGGTCCCACTCTCCACAAGCCGTGTCAGCACCGTAATCCCTTCCATGTTGATGAACTCTGTTGCAAAGGTCACATCTGCTGAAAGTTTAGCCAGTTCCTTCATGGCATCCAGTCGGGCTTCCATACTGTGTGACTGGATCCTCTCCATCAGCTGGCGAGCTGCCCTAGACTGGGAGGAAAAAGGGATGATGCCAGTCACAGACTAGTCACCTGCAGAGAGAGTTCTTCCAGCATCAGCGTTCTGTCAGAAGTCCATGGATGGGCAGAGAGAGCACAGCAAGGGTAGAGATATACCAGCAATGACAGGATAAGTAGCAGTGGTCAGCAAGTCTAAGATAGACTAAAAAGAGGCTGCACTCAGCAACAGTTACATCCAAGCACAAGGCGAATAAAATGCTATTTTACGTATTAGAGTAAATGCTTGTTTCTCTTTGTGGTGAGGCGAGTGGAGGCAGATATGGAAATATGGAGTGAGACCATTAAAGATATATGATGTTAAAATAAATGTCTCATAGATTCAAAGAGAAGCACAAGTTCATTTTGTGTATCCACATGACATTCTGTAAGATTTCTTGACATAGATCAATGATATCCTCTCAACCACCTCTTGCCCAAATAACTTCTTCCTGTTCTACTCACTCTCATCTATATGCCCTGACACTTGCACAAAAAAGGTTTAAGAATTTCAATTAAAAGAAAGCTGCAACAAGTCTGGAAAAGACAACTGTTGAGGTCACAAGAGCAAGAATTGACTAGGAACAACCCCCTCTGCATCAAATTTGTCTCTTATTCTAATTTCTGCCATTAAGTCACCAGTACTGTTGCTTTCCGACTGATAATACTAACTGCACTCATACTGCGAATGTCCCTGTCAGGTGCTTTACAACATGCTAATCTAGGAGATGCAATAAAAATGTAGACTGGATTTATTTTCAGAAAGTTGTATAAAAGGGCAGAGCGTCCAAAGGAAAGATACACACCACAACTAGGTAGGAAAACAAGAGCGTGTGCTTCATTGTGCAGAATGGCCCACAACAAAGGTAAGCCCCCTACAATTTAGGAAGAAGAAGAAAGAAAAGCTGAGAGGCAAGAAACAGCCTGCCATACAAGGATAGCTACTGAGAAAAAGGGATGTGAGGAAGCATTTACCGGCGAGACTGCCAGCTGTAGTATAGTTCCATTCTTGATGTCACAGCGAGTCTGAAAGAAAAAATAAACTTTAAACTGCAGAAAAGTGGGGGGGAAAGAACGCAACTGGATCCAGAATGCACATTTGTATGCACAGGTAAGGGCGTTTCTATACCACACAACCCTACTGAGGGTATCAAATTGAGTCACTGGGTACTTGCACCTATGGACTTGCAAAGGGAGAAGTGCAAGGCTCCTCATTTGAACGACATCATTCAAGTCTGAGTATTTTTGATAGCAGAGATGCTGCCCCTCAAGGATTAGTGACAGTATTGTTCCATGACACTAGTCCAAGACATACTGCACTCTTGCCAAGGACATCAGCAAATTGCTGCCTCTCACACTGACCTGTTCTGTGATGTACAGCTGAGGACCATCAGCATATCGCAAGGTGTAGTATTCAGGGTTTGGCAACGACCACCTGGCAGAGGAAGAAGAAGGATACATAAGCTTCTTCCTCCTCTTTCTTCTTGCTCTGAATTAGGAACAGGAGCTTGATCCCAGAAGGGTGGAAAGGAACTTTTAAGCAAAGCTTTAGGACGGAAGATTAGGTCTCCCAAAGAGAAGAGAAAACACATTCCTCTTGAGGGGAATGGGACTTCAGCCTGCTCTAAGTCAAGCTCTGTGGAATGTCTGAAGAGGCCTGCACTTCAGGAACAGCGAGATGGGCCAATTCTCAGAGACACTGACCTTAGAGGCACACATATGCACACACTCAGAATCGGAATAAAGATGTAAGGCTCCTGTTTTCCAGGAGATCCTTTTCTACCCGATTTAAACCCTGGCCCATTCAATGGCCAAAATTGGCAGCAGGCAGCCAACTGTATTGTGCTAGCAGCACACTGACAAGCAGTAGAGACTCTCCACAGTACCCCAGCAAGATTTGTCAAGGGGGACAGACTTCTTCCACAAGGGTTCCCAGAGAACTACTCACCCATCACAGACCTCCTTGATGATGGATGCAAGAGGCCTTTTCTAGAACAGAAAGAGAGAGTCCTCAGTAGCCATGTTCCTCTCAAACAGAAAGGAATACTGCCCATTTCTATGCTTCCCACATTCCAGTATCAAGGTTGTGGTGCATTTCCTCCCCCATCTGGTTACCAGGTCTCACCTGATCTATTTCCAGTAGCTGGGCATTGGCACCTGGCCACTCAACAGCTACTTTCACAATGTCCGAAGGTGGTGGCATTGCTCCAGACTCCTCCGGATGCCTTTACAACAGCTTACACCCACACACCTGTTAAGAGAAAGGATAGTGAGCAGCTCTGAAAACTATTTCAATTGTTACATTGCATCTAACACCAAGCTTCAAAACACTACACAAGACCAGCCTTATGGTTTTCTGGGCCTGCTAGGGACAAAACATCCAGTGTACCAGAGATCAAGGCCTCATACTAAACCAGTATATTGTGAAATTGTATGCCCAACCTTATAACCTAAGGAATATTTCTGAGAGGTGTTGAGGTACTTACACAAGAAGGAGCGCCACTCGGATCAGCAAAGCCCAATCTGCCACCCACCATCCGTACTGCCAGGTCAGTTTACAGGACTAGTAAAGCAATAGCACCCTAGGTTCAGCTACTGTCTGAACGCGAGAGAGGGAACATACTGTTTCCCTCCCACGGGCTGGTGTTTACTGATGCCCCATTCCCATTTCTCAGATACCTTGATCCACTCAGGACACCCAAACAGGCTCCTAGGCAGAGTAGCGGCAACTAGTTTTATCCCATTCCCTTCCCATAACATCACAAATCCAAAACATGAATATCCATCACAGAAGAAAAGTTAACTCAGCATTTGCTCTGGAGGTCTACCTTTCACTCCTTTATCTGCCTTAGATCATAAAGCTTGTGTTGAGGGTTTGGTCCCAGACAGCTGTCAGTCATACTGGTTTATGCTTCATCTGGTTGTAAGAGTCTGCAAAGACATGTACTTGTTCAGTTCCTTTTAAATCCTCTCCTGGGTGGAGGCAGTAGCCCTGCTCTCTCCCACACAGCCACAGGGAGAAAGTCACATGGAAGAGAGTCTACACTCCCTACCAGCAGTTCTCAGAACAAAGGCTTAAAGCTGTCAACAATGAGATCTGACCAGACACAGAAGTAGCTCTGTCCTTAAGGGCTCCTCCTGAGACTCAATTTTCAGCACACTCTGGAATGAGATGGTAAGTATCCAAAGAACAATTCCCCAGCTCCTGTTTCACCTACTGGGGCAACCCAATCCCCCTTTCCCAGAATACAGATGAGACAGTACTGAGCAGGGACTTTGTTTCATGATTAACATACTTTCCCAACTTCCTTGATCAACTGGGAAAGAGATGCTAAGACAGGCTAAGACTTGAAGGGAAATCAGCAGCCTTTAGAATTTTCCTGATGCAAGGCAAGTAAAGATGACAGAAACTTTCCACAGATCAGCAAAGACCAAACAGCTGCAGAGATACCTGGCCCAGGAAATTGGACTACATGAGTGCCCTGGAAAAAGGAACTTCTATGAAACTAGCCGAGCCTACCACAAAAGGCGTGTATGCCTGGCCTGTATAAGGTGTTGACCTAGAGATCTGCTGATGATCTCAACTAATGAAGTTCATAGGCCTTCCCTCGCAGGGAAACTTAATGAAGCTTCCTTCCCTCGCAGAGACTGGTACCACTGCATGGAAAGATGTGAAAACTCAGATGCACTGATGTTTCTCTGTATTTGTGCTCACACAAACCTGTTTATCAGCTCCCTGTGACTATCTTCCCACTCCAGTTGAGGCAGCTTCCTCACCTAGGAAAACAGAATGCTATGATCTCCTGGTGCAGCCTTCTGAGATAGTCACAACATTATCTTCACTCCTGCCTGCTGGAATTGAATAAGGGGTGACAGCTTAGCATTTCTTTCATAGCATCTCCTGGAAATGCTCAGGCTTATCACTGCAGTTAGCCTTGCCCTCCATTCTCCACCAGATTAGATATACTTGCTTTACAATGATGATACTTGCTGGAGAGAGAAATCAGCCATGCCCCTATTAAAACAAGCATTGTTTACCATGAGAAGCCCCTCTGAATCTGCCTTGCTCAATTTGCTCTACTCTCAGCACATGTATGATCTTTGCAGTTCCTGCAGGAATCCAGGAAACCTGCTGGGGCTTCAGCCAACCCAAAAGGGAGATTGGTATTGGATGTGTACAGGAACACCATCCTCCTACGACAGCCAGACTTAGTCCACTCCACCGTCCCTCCCCTTGGAAAGCATCTGGCAAGCCAAATTCAGAATTTCATGATATTCTGAAAATGCGCAGCTTAGCCCAGCTCACAGAGATGGTTACAATCAGTACTCCTCCTGGCCTTCTCTTTCCTTTTTAGCATCAATCCCAAGAGCAGCTTATGTTTTCTTAAAACCCATAAAACGACTGTAAGACTAAACACATCTTGTGGAAAAGTGCCAGTCAAGTTAGGTTCAGCTTTGCCAGTTTCTTAAAATAACATCTCCAACCTTTCAGAAAAGCAGTACAACATTGGCTCAGACTAACATCAAGACAGAGCTGGCCTCAGAAAAATAACAGACTCAGGGCACCAGCCAGGCTGAACAGGTCTCAGGCACAACAATAGAAAAGCATGTATATGATTCCTACCATAAAAATTACAAGTTAGAGTCAAGTAGTTACACAAATAACACCTGATATTTTACTTCCTAATCCTAGAGGGAAGACAACCAAGCCATCTCCCACCTCAAGATTTGCTCTGGATAAAAATTTTACCACTCTCCTCTTGACAACAAACAGAAAAGCCTGTCCTTCAGAGAAGGTGCATCGTGTAAAAAATTCCAGCTTGGACAAGGTGAGTCCTGCTCAATTAAGAGGAAGACTGCCCAGTTAAACTAGTGTTTCAAAGAAGCCTTTGCAGCCCACAGAGCTAGGCTAATTCACAAACAGCACTGAGTGTATGCTGTCTTATGGAAACACTGCCTCCAAATCCCATGAGCATGTGTTAACACACTCCCCTTTCTTCACAAATTTTGATTATCAGTGTTCTGTTCTCTCACTTCAAGACAGAAACACACAATTCACTCTTTGCTGAGAGAGACATGTTAAATTGCAGCAAATATGTTCTCAAGAGTCCTCTAACCCTAAATGCATACATAGCTGCCAGTGCTATTTTCATACCCATTGCAATCAGTAAATTGGACTCTACTTCTTTCTTCTGCACTCATCCTGAAGCAGGTGGTCTTCTTTTGTCCAAAGTAACCTAGGAATTCAGGCAATAAAGCATAAGGAACCCAGGACCAGAATAGCACCTTGCCTCATTGCATAAGCAGAGCAAAACACTTAGGAATCTGCGTAAAGCCAGGAATGCTTTGAACGCAGATATATTTAGAAGACTGTAGCCCCCTGTCCAGCATGTATTATTGGGGTTAATATCCATAGCCAGCCTACCTATACCAGTTATCCTCTGCCTGTTTACAAGCCAATGCCCAATACCTTATATTTCTGAGGATACGTATGCCACACTGCAAGTCAGAAGGGTCCCTCCTGATCCTAAAAACCCGACTTTCTCTAACATCCAAGTACAGTGTAATGAGACAAGGCAGAACTGAGAAAGCCAGCAGAACCAATGTGCTCTGTAGCATCAGCCCCAAGAATTTGGAGCTTACCCAATCCTTCGGTCTCGCAAACAGATACATGAACCTAATACAACTATGAATTCGTCTTCCTCACTTCCTTTTCCTGAATTTCACACACACTAAAATAAAATAAATAAATAGACTTTCAAATGTCTTTTGCAGTGATAGCTCAAACCAGGGACAACTCATCAACTAAATCTTTAAGTACACTATAGCAATTACTAGTATACAAGCAGTAGCACAGCTCTGTACATACGCCCCATACAAAGTGCCCAATTTGCATGACACCCCCAGATCTGCCAGACATACAGGTTTCTATTCATTAAGTCTAGAAACAGACAGACAGTTGCCAAATGTGATTTCCCCTCACTATTCTCCATTCAGCAACTAAAGCTTACGATGGCCTAAACCTGAAAGCCTGAGAAATCTTCATCATATGGCATAAGCACACCTCATTTCCAAAATCAGACTGGTTTGCAATAATTGAACAGATAATTACTTCTCCCACGAGTGAACCAACTCACGACTAGAAACCATCTAGATCCATTCAGTGTTCAAAGCACAGCAAACACAGTGAAGAGGCAAGGCTCAAATACTACTTCCTTGAGTATTAAGAACTGAATCTGTAACTCTTTTAACTAATATACCCACGAGTAATTAGAATCTAATTACTACTTCTCCCTTCAGTCTCTTGCAGTACATAGTCATTTATTTGTGCTGCAACTTATATTGCAAGTTGCTACTGAAAATGACATGGAAATATAGTATTTTATATAACAAAACAAAAAATGCTCAGATTACTATACGTAGAAGGCTTTACATATCTCCAACTTGTCTTCTCCCTTGCAAAGAACATGCATCATTCAAGGAGAGGAAGTGCCCATTAAAACAAACACATTGATATTATGGGAAATTCTCCAGAAATCACAGAATCATTGAATTATTTAGGTTGGAAAAGACCCGTAAGATCATCAAGTCCAACAATAAACCTGACACTGCCAAGTTCACCACTAAGCCATGTCCCCAAGCACCTTATAGTCTCCTGTTTCATCAGAAAAAGTACTGCAGAGGTTGGCCCCCAGCTCCTAGGGGCAATGCACTCCACCTGCAGCTCCCTCGATATCCTCACCACTGAAAACAGCAACCAACCAAGTTGTATTACACTACCTTCATATCTCAAAAAAAAATCTTTCAGCTGCATACAAACTCAGAAAGTAACTCACCATGACACGTTAGACTATTTCTGCCACAAACTTCTTCCATAAATGAGCACCCACTCATGACTGGAAACCATGTTCCCTACTCCAATTAGTATTCAAGGCACAGCAAATATGCAATAAAAGAAATAGAGCTTGAGGACTGTTTCATTGCACAGCAGCACCATGGAACAGATACCACATGAGCCTACCGAGGAAGAGATTCAAACATCAAAATGAATTGGCTAGGCAGAACCCAGAGAAGCAGGAATTAAAATTTTAAAGAAGTAAGCAACTCTTCAGACAGTCTGGGTCAAACAACCTTTTGAAAGACCTACACAGATCAGTAGCTCAGCAGAAGCAGCTTTCCAGAAGAGGACAACGAAGACTCGACTACAAATACAAAGGGTACTTCAGGTCAGCCTGTTAACATGAGGTTGTCTGTCAAAACCGTTCTTCAAAAAGATTTCACTGTATGGCTGCAGACAAGAGAGGCGACAGATCTTAAATTTTACGACAGATATTCTGCAGTTCACCACTAATCTATCTGATAAAACGACTGTTCAGAAGCTCTTGGGAAAAAGCACAGACTGCAATTTTGCATAATTGTGATTATCAGTCACTTACAGGTCTCTCACAGCACATTCTTCTCAACAACAGCACGTAAGCAACTCTCATAGTTTTATACAGGCAGACAGCAGCCAAGCTGAAATCCATCAAAGACGAATTCACTCTGCTTCTGCAGAGCGAGTTCCTTCGTACAAAGCAGTGGTGTAGGGGTAGCTGCAAGGCAAGGAGAAATCAGCAGAGCCACTAATAACACACTATTCAAGAGACGTCTGAGAAGCTACAAGCTAAAACAACTAGAGTGTTTTAAACAGAATTTCCTTATTCACAAACTCAATCTTCTTTTCATTACAGATAGAGAACAAAGTGTGCTGCACACAGAATGAAAATGAGGAGGATGAAAGAACATTCCCTGAAAAAGAAAAGCTGCCTGGTACAACCCCCCAGTCAACAAGCAAATTGCTGCAGCTTCTGAAACCTCCAGATGCAATAAAACACCCTAGTCAGTTCTCAGTCAGTCCCCAGGTGGTGGTACCAACAGGCCAAACAAAAGGTGGAGGTGACATTAGCAGAGTGACGAACTGGAGAAGTGTGCAGAGAAGATAGCTTCCTTGACCAAGCAGCATAAGAGGGTAGCAGACAGCAGAGTCCAACCTGAGGGCTACATACAGTTTTCTATGTTACCTTATATGACAAGCAAAGAGAAACTTCACTAGGGAAACCAAAGAACCAGGTAGCTCAGTTTCTCCATCTCTGGAATCCTATGTTCCTCCAAAGGCTTCCATGGCTACACTTTGGCTGTAGAACACTAAGCCTATGACACCAGACTCTTTATCTTGCGCATTTCAACACTGCTGGGCAGAGATCATCTCTCAGAAAAGACAGAAACTGATAGCAACAGGCAAAAACAGAACCTCGTTTTTATTACTTCTAATCAGCCAAGTGAGCTGAAAGCAGCCAGCCAGTCAGCACCTCTCGAACCTTGGGCCAAAACTCAGTTTAAGGTGCTAAACCTTTTTTCTGACGAAGCACTGTCCGTTTCATTTCTCGGGTCCGCTCGGCTCCCGGGGAAGCGCCAAGCCGCGCCCCTCTCGGGCGGCATCTCGGCCCGGTCGCGGTCCCTCCTCGGCCTCTCGCCCGGGAGCCGGTGCGGCGTGGCGGACCCCGCGCGCACCGAGAGCTGCAGCTCCAGCGGCCGCAGCATTACGGGAGCTCCGGAGGCGGGGACGAGCGTGGAGCAGCAGGCAACCCTAGGCCAGAGCTTTGCGGCGGGGCGGGCCGCCGGACGAAAGGGCCGAGGGCACGGCGCCGCGGCGGGCGCGGGAAAGCAGCACC
>Ga0181612_103037_pt1 | contig 17093 bp, 5 predicted proteins | sample HoacroProtozoa21_FD_119630 | JGI IMG/M metagenome (GOLD analysis project Ga0181612, IMG submission 119630) | Hoatzin crop microbial communities from Cojedes, Venezuel. Combined Assembly of Gp0051906, Gp0051904, Gp0051908
AGATTATTTAAGGTTGTTACTGTGGTTGTTTAAGGTACGTTGAAAAGCCTACCTGTCCTCTGGCCTTCCAGAATGCCTAAGACACGTTGAATGAGTTTGGAGTTGGAGCATCAATAGCAGAGTACTAGCTATTGCTTCATGGTTTTGTTTAACAAATTAGTTGAATATTGTCCTGAAAACCATATATATGTTCTTGTTTAAAAATGTATATTTTTGAATAATAAGGGGAGGATGGTGTGTTTTTTATTTTTGGCACTGATTGGGAGCTCTGAGAACTGAAAGTGAAGGAAGGTAGCTTAGATGGTGCTTTAACACTGTTGCTTTTTTGAAGTTCTAGTCTGTACACATGCAAAGCATCGGACTGAGATTCAGGAATGTGGGTGGAACAGAAACTGCGCAGACCTTTCCCTTCTGTCCCCTTACAGAGGACAGATGGGTGGGTGAGGTAATTTACCTAGCTGAACTCCAGTAAGAGCCACCTCGCTGGTCGGGGCTTCAGAAAGCGACTTGCTGCTATGACAACAGGGTGCTGATTGGGTCATGGGAATATAGAATCTCTATAGTAACTAGAAATACTTAGAATGTGTGTTGTGAAATAAATTATAAAAATGATAACGTAGATGTTATAATCAATAGAAACAGTTACTGTACATCTAGTGCTGCTTTCTAATGTATGGAAAGAGTATTCTAAATAACGTAAGGAATTAGCAATTCATGAAAAGCAGCCACTGAGCTTCAAAGAAGCTGTTAAACACAATCTTTCAGATTTTTTGGCGTTGTGAAGTTTCATTATTCAAATCAAATGGCTTCAGATGCATGTATGCGTAACATTCAGGTGGTACTTGTGCTTTTTGCAACCCAATCAGCAGATGAAACATAAGTGAAACAGTTTATTTTTTCTACTTGAAAACCTCCCATTTTCTTCAGATCAGTCTCCTCAACATTTCACATGGTGAGAACTTGTTATATATTAACTGTTGGAAGAACATACCCACTGGGACTAATAGGTTTATTTTTGTTTTGACTGTGTCCCATCTGTTTTCACAGGTTTTTTTTTATCTGGAATATATTTTAGCTTCTTAGAAAGAGAGGTATCCAGTTTCTATGTTCCACTACCTGGTTTTTACAATAATTAAAAATGAGTCAAATGTATTTGGCATAAGCTAGTATTTTTGTCTGTCAGTTCAGACTTATTCCATCTCCATGCTTAGGGGAATGTTCTTGTGTTCTGTCCACGCGAGGTCTCTTGCATAACCAACCCCAGCTCTTGAAAATGTGTGAGGACGTGCTGTTGCATCTCTGTAGATTTCAAACCCACTAAAATTCAGCAGAATTTTTATGTTCTCCAGAATAGTTTGTGTAGTTTGTGGGGTGTGTGTGGGTTTGGTTTTTTTTGGTTGTTTTTTGTTGTTGTGTTTTTTTTGTGGTAGTAGTTATCTTTGTCTTGTGTGGTTGTATGTAGTGTTTAGCATCAAAGACCTCTGGATGCTACTGCACCAGGTGTGCTATACAAATCAGGTTTCTGTGAAGTGTTGGGGTACGAGAGCACTGGTCTGAAGATCCTGAGGATGCCATGCTGTGTTTCAAAGCCGCTTTCGTTGACTTGATGTAGAGTGTGATTTTGTACCTTCTCCGAGTTCTCTCCTTCACCACTTCATATCTGAATATTTTCCCTAATACTTTTTCTCCCGTGAGCAAAATGGATACCTTCTATGATCTGAGACTTGGTATTGCTGGGTTGGAAGTGTACTCATCTGCTTGCAGCACCTGCCTTGCTGTTGGCTTGTGAAGTTGCATGGTACTTTTGAGGTTTTTTGATTCTGTAAAACAGTAGTTATAAATTGCTGGGCAGACAAGGGTCTAATATTTGCGGACATGGGGAGACGATCCAGGGAACCTTATTTCTAGACACTGAAGTAGCAAATTCTGAGCTTCCTGAGAATTTTCAGAGATTCAGTATCTCACTGAGATCGTAAGCTTTTTTTTTTTAACGGACTGTTGGCCTGGAGATGAGACCCCCATGTTACAAAAAGGAGCTCTTCACTGTAAAATGCAATGTTACTTTTATATGTTAAAGTTTTTATGATTTAAGTGTATTTTAACATTTATATTGTGGCAGTTCTTAAGGACCTATGTAAAGCGATTCACTGATATGGAGCCATTTTGGTTGAAACTCCAGCAAGAAAGTTGGTTGTGGCTTTTTTGATTTTTTTTTTTTAACTGATTCTGCCTTTTGATTTCTTACAAAGTGAGCTAGTCTCCGACAGAGTAGTAACGAAGATGAGATGCTGGAGAGCACTGCTGACTAACAGCTCTGCTGAAACTCTTGTTCTGAGAAGAAGTATTGCTCTCTTCTAGTTTGTCTTGTCCCACGTTCCTTGAAGCTGTCTTCGCCATAGAAGACTGTTGAAGGACTATACAGAAAATTCAGAAGCTTCTGTTTCCTTAACCATTGTAACATAAATAAAAATAGTGTTAGCAAGGATTTCGTAAATCACTCATGCTGATAGCATTTGTGTGAATGCTTTCTCTTTCAGTATTATCGTGGTAGAAAATATTGATTTAGAGGAAAAGAATACCTGTCGTCTTAAGAAAAGGAAGTTTTGACCAGTGGTGTTCTGGGTTCGATCCAGATTCTGCTGTGAAGCAGTTCTTGCAGTAAAGCAGCAGGTGAGTGAGGCAGGAGGTTCTTGACACACAATTCTATGGTTGTGTCTTTTCCTTCCTCCTCTTCCCACTGTGTGTGCATCACATCTACCTGACGCACAGCGTTTCCTTATTTGAAGACTCGAAGATGTGCAAAGAACGATTCTGCCCTGGCTGCCTTCTGAGTTAGTGCATGTTCACAGTCTAGCATACTGCTGTATTTTGCAGCTACAAGTAAGATTTGCAAACTGAATTGGTCTAGAATTGAGATAGGTTAGCCTCACTGATGGAGGCAGGTCTACACTGACAATCAGAATTTCCAGTCTGACTCAGTGGGTTGTAATTATTGGCACATAAACTATATTTCCCCTGGATAATTATATTCAAGTGCTTCTATTTTGGATTGTTATGGGGTGCCTTTAGTGCCTTGTGTTTAGACCAGCTGTTGCGTTTTTTGCAACTCTGCTTTGCTTTTTTTTCCCCTGAAATTCTAGCAGTTTGTCAAAGGAATGAAAGCATTTGAGGAAGTGCGATATGTCTTACAAGACACCGTAAAGACCAAAAGTTTTTTTCCAAGAGCTGCTTCTGTAGCAGAGTGCTCGAAAGTGAGGGGATAAATGTGAGAGATTACACTGAAAGAAAAAGGCTCAAGAGAGTATGTGAAATGCTGTAGTTTATGTTTAAAAACTTGTTTTTGGTATGACAAGGCTTGAACAAATTGTGTGTAGTTACCCAATATTTAGACAGTTGAAAGATTGTTTGTTTGCTTGTATCTAGAATATGTTAGTCTGTGTAAATTCCGAGGTGTTCCCTCTTCCAGTTTTGAGACAGAAGTCAGTTTTTTAAAGGAAGATCTGAATGCCTGTAAGATGTGTACTAGGCTCTGACTAGTATGCATATCATACAGGTTTTGTCACATACTAATTTGTCATAGAATGAGAGTATTTTTGTCACAGTTCCTCTTGTTTCATACTTGTAGGTGTTGGTAGCAACAGATGCATTGAAGTGCTACATACAAGAGCCAGAAGAAATGGCAAAGGAGCACTGGGATGTTAGAGGTAGGATTTCAGTGAAATACAACTGTCTTTTATGTTTCCGAGTGCAGAATCTGCTTTGCTGCTTAAATGGGATTTTCACTTTTGATCATTTCAGCAAAGACGTACAGCCTGTGTAAAGCCACTAATGAGAGTTAACTTGAGGGAATCTAGGGTGCACCTGCTTGGTTTTAATTAGAGTTATTAGATAACCAATTACCACTGCTGCCTACATGCAGAACCAAGAAGGGGGAGTGGAGTTTTAGAGTTTCTCCCAAGGAATGAGCTAATTCACATCATGACACTGCGACTCAGCTTCCTGCTACGTTGCCATGTAGAGAAATTTTTAAAAATTGCCAAACTTGTGGATACAGCGTGAAGACGTAACAAATGTGAACTGCGAGAGGGTATTATCTTGCAGCCTGATGGTATTTTGTTGGTTGATTTACGATTGAGAGTAAGTAACATTATTTTTTCACTCAGCTCGTGGTTAGATGACTGACCTAGGGTAAAAGTGTAACATCAGCAGTTTTTCTTTTACTTTCATGGATAAACAAACAAAAAAGAAATGCAGGATATTACACCTTTTGTCCCCGAACTTCATTTCAGTTTGCTAAGAAGTTATACATTCTTTGAACAGAGAACACCCCAGGTTGCTGTATTTGTATCTTCTGTAGATCTGACAACCCTAATGTGACCTTGAGGGCTTTTTACACTTACACTTTTTTTTAATTGGATGTCAGTGCAATTTAAACCTCTTAGCTGATATTGTGAAGCTATTTATGAAAATATTTGCATCACGGATGCATCTATCAATACCCCCAACACTACTTGAGGGCAGAGGGTTAACAGTTAAATGTTAATGTGGGAATTTTAAGGATAAAATCTTTTAACTGAGCTATAGCACTTTAATCAGGCTCATCTGCCAGACGAAAGAGTTCGAGGCAGTGGGATGTTATCAAGAGCCAGACAAAGAAGCAAGTTTGACAAGGAATTTAACAGAAGTGTCCCTAGGATAATGATACTAATATGCGTAGAGTATATTAGTGTGGGTAGGAGAGAAGTAGTTGGGTTCTCTTTTGCAATAAGATCATCTGGTTTGGATGCAAAAGTGGTGATAGTAAAAGCAAAGAAACAACCACTGTTTTATTATGCTTGGAGCGTTATAGATTTGTGAGAGAAGAATGAGATTTGTTAAAATGCTGTTATGAAATACTTATTTAGGATTGTTGTGCTTTTTTCTAATATGTTGTAAACTGCTGTGTTTTACCTGGTTAGAAGCGTATGTCTCCTAAAGCCTTGAGCTAAAAACACCTTTGGTGACAGTATGGGGAAAAAAAATGAGACGGACTGAAGCAAAACCAAGCGTGGCTTTGGAGCAGGTCTGCTACAGAAATGTGCCCCCTGCGTACCTTGTGTCTGTATACAGGATGCTGAGCACAAGGGACCACGGGACACGCGGGTGGAGTGCCTGCCTTTTTACCGTTAAGGGTAGCAATTCTGCTTTTTCTGTCTCTTCTAGAACATCTAACTAGGTTCTATGAACTCTAAATTAACTTTGTAGGTTATAAAAAGCTTGTATGGAAAAACAAATTGTAATATCTACAGAAAGGACCAACAACTTCATGTGTAAAAACTTCACATTTCTTGTTTTTGGAAAGCCATTTTGATGACTGAAACTGCAGAGCTACACGCAGATGCCCTGTCAGTTTGATTGTCTTTTAGATAATCCCTGCTACAGTTTGCCAAAGGCTGGGAGCCTAGCCCTGCAAACTCGTCGTTCTTCTCTAGATGACTATTTAAGTGATTTCAGAACAAAATGCTCTGTCTGGTATCTGTTTCTAGGACTGGCTACCTGCTCTCTGGGAGCCCAAAGGATGAAACTGGGCTTCTGTTCCTCAGACTTACTGTTATTGAATTGTTCTTAAATTAAAAGAAGAAACCTTTCCTATTTCTTTATACTCAGGAACCTGCTACAGCTCTTAAAGGGCTTTGTGTCTGTTGCTTGGACAGAAAAATCTCTAGGATAGTACATTTTATGAAATGATTTCCTTTGTTGAAATATATTGTTTTACTTTGTGTTGATCCAAATGCAAGCGGTTTTCACTTGTCAAATGAGTTTAGGTATTTTGTTATGGGCTGGTGTAATGTTAAATTGCACGTGTATGAGCTGTTATGTCTTGCAGAAGATGCTGCTGTGGTGTGCTGTGCTTGTTCTCCAGCGTGAGTCGGGCTTGACGCGTGTGCTGTGCTCTCCGGATGGACTTTAGGTAGCTAACACTGATGTGTTATCAGGAGTGAGCTCTGCTTAGGTCACAGCAGAGACTCGGTCGTTCAGCTGAAGTGTGGCCCTCTGAGACTTGCATAGGTGGTTCAGACCAGTAAGTTTTATGTTCATATTGAAAACCTGAAGGTATTTCAGATACCAGTTTTGAGTGCTCACACTTTCTAAAGTCTGTCAGGGAAGTTCACTGTGTTTTCATTGGTTATGCAGATGGTTCAAGACTTTAATGAAAAAGTGGTACTTACTATAAGAAAAGTGAAACTCTAGGTAGTATTGCCTACGTTGAAGCAAAGATTAAATTCAGATTTGATTTTGTACTGTACCTTTAAATTGAATGTACTTTTATGTGGGACAATTCCTGTTTGGTCTCCCCGACACCTCACTGAGGGAAAGAAAAGGCAACATGTTGAGTAAAAAATAAAAAGATGGGTGGAGGGGGAAGGAACAGGTTTATATCATCTCATTGTCTCAGGCTTGATTTTGCAACAAGATGGAAAACGCAGTCTTGTCTTCTATGGGCTTTGCTAGAAATACACAGAAATGCAGTTACTACCATTAATATGCGATGTACTGAAGTTATGTGGGGTGCAAGAATTTGCCTGCAGGCTTGCGTTAAGGGTTTAGAACTCTATTGTTTGACACAAAATTGTCATGCTGAAGTTTCAGAGAAGTGGAAGAAATGTCAGGAAATAAGAATTACTTTTCCCCTGATGGGCTATTTAAGATCAATTATTAAATAACTCAGTAAAAAATTCACACTTACTTCAAGGTACTCTAATTGGATTTACTTTAATGTACTGTCTTATCTCACTGAAGACAAATCAGATTTTTGGACAGTTTGTGTTTCACTATAGCAATAGTAATAACATAATCATCTAAGTGGTGTACAGGTAACCAATGTGCATGTCACCGAAATGAACCACCAACTAGTTTCGTGTTTTGAGAAATACAGCTGCAAATTGGCAACTCGCTATTTACTACTTTATTTCAGATTTCTTTGGCCACTACTGTTGATGAGAGATATTTCTATAACCTCATTCTGCTTGTAGTTTGGACTTACTTCAATTTCCAGACTGAATTTGCTCAGAGACAGTTCTTGGGGTAATCTTGCCATATTTTGTATGCCAACATGGTCTAAATAGTTTTTACTGCTGTCTTTTTCTTTTCCCCTGTTAAGAATTGTATTTCCTATCACTACTTAGAGCTTTGGGAAGGGTGGAGTAATACCAAGTCCAAAGATAATGTTTTAGACTTTAGTCGGTACCTAGCAGACAGGGAAGAGTCTTTGGGTCTTTTCAGTATCTGCTAAGAGTCAAACTGTCTGGTAAATACTAGCTCACAGCTTCATGTGATGCTTTTTTAAGATGTTTCATTAACGCTAATAATGCATTTTTATTCACCGCTGTACAGAAAGGTGAGTAAGTAATTTACATCTTAGTAATGTTGGGAGAACTGGTTAGTATTACGTGCAGGCTGTTACTGCTTCGTTCAGAAAATAGCTGGAACTTTGAAAGGTTTTTGGTTTTCTCTCTACTGTCGTGTGCTTATGTAGAATATTTGTAGATGGAGACTGCAGAATTTCAGCACACTGCAAGCTTCTAAGAGCTGTGATCCCATTTAACGTACACTTCTTACTGGCTTTAAGGTACTATCAAATAATGATAGGCTGTTCTGTGCCAGCAGTTGTTCTGTTGCCATCAGCTGCATTTCTTGAGGATTCAGTGAAAAGGCATTTAAAACCTTGTAGTGCTTTTGTGTGTGTCCTATATAAAGTACAAAGTGATGGAGATCATTCTGAAAACTTGTAATTTTATTGCTGATCACACAAAAGAAAACTGGCTTTTGTCATGTATTTTTCTTCAGGTCACTGATTTTTAGTAACAGTCTTACCTTAAAAGAGTTTCACTTTTAAAGCTCAACATGTTAGTCTTAACGTTTCTTTTACTGGCCATTATTATTTTTTTTTTTATTTTGCAAGTCAGCGCTTTTATTAATACTTAGGATAAGTCTCTGTTGCACAAGTAAAGATATTTTACCTCGAGCAATCCCTGCTGTGCATCTGTAAGAAAACCTCTTTGCTTTGAAGTCCTGAAAACTGTGTATCCAGCTTTTTTCTTGTTATCCCTGTTCTAAAAATATTTTTGTGTAATTCTTTCTTATAGCTGAAGCTGATTAATTATGCAAGTTAAACACTACAAAGTGAGACAGTGAACATGCTTGAAATGAAGAAGAGCTAAAGTCTGTATTCTGTAAATAAAATAAAAATTAATCAGTATAATGGACTATTTCAGTTTTCAGGTGCAGTCCGTCTGTGTGTCCTGCGTGGGCTTCACCCGAGCAGTCAAACTGAGTGTGTGTTCCGTGGCGTTGGGCTGGTGCAGTCCTGGGTGATGTTCTCTGGGTAGATTTCACCTGTGCCAAGAGCTCGGTGGAATAATGTGTTCTCGGCAATACCTCCAGACCAGTAATCAAAGAGGAACATCGACTTCAGGAAAAGGGCTTTCTTTTTCAGAAAAAGTTGGTAACGAATGGCAACTTTAGGGAGGTCATGGCACGGAGGGAGAAGATGCTCAGTTCGGGAAGGTTCTTTGCATCAGAAAAACTGTTATTCCAAGTCGTTATTCTCTCATTGTGTCAGGTCTCCTAACAGCAATGTGTGTGAAGAATCTGAAGTAGGGTTTGGCTTATGAAGTCTTAAAAGCTAGAGGACAAGGAGGGATATAGTATTTGATCTCTTCAGAAGTTAGGGGCTTTGCATTTACTGCCTGCTAACCCTTTGCTGGGACACAGACTCTCACTCAATGGTTGCTTGTGCTCTCCTCAGCTCAGATGCATTTTCTTTTTATTCGTTGTCCAGCTGAACTCAGCCATACGCATAGAAGCCGATTTCTGAAAGGCTGGAATGTGTTTAAATGTTCAAAGGTTTGCAAAGTCGGGGTGGGGGGTTGCAACTTTTCTGGCTGCCTTTGTAGACACCTGGCATAAGCTTTGTATTTTTACTTGTAGTCCTGCTTTGTTCTGTTTCAGAAATGACATAATTAACCTCATTAATATCAAAAAACTGTATTATCAAAGATACTATAGTTGCAAAAGGAAAGCCAAATGCTTATTTGTATAACTTCTTATCAAAATCTGAGTCCATATCATAAATACAGCCACAGTAGAGAAGATAAAGGGGGGAAGGTAAAGGAACGGAACTTCAGACGGTTTGATTCCAAGGAGGGAATTGAACTGCTAGGAAATCTGGGAAAGAAAATATTAACTTGCATGAAATTATTATTATTGTAAATTAAAAAGTATTTTGGAAGCACCGAAACACAAATTCCAGCATTGCTTTGATTTCATGTCAGCCTGTCCTTTGGTCCATCATGCCCGGTATGTGGTGCAGCAGGGGAGGGTTAGGAAGGAAACCAGGAGCTGAAGCTCACCTGTGAACTTCTTGACAGCCTTGGTTTTCGTATCTACAGGGAATGTAGCGTTACGCTGATGCATCTTTTGTCACATTTTTTAATTTTCTTATTAAGAAAACTGAAGAACTTCACTTCTATCCCATTGTATGCTTTTCCTAGCACTTCTGTGAGTTAGTTCTTGTATGAGGGAAATGCACTGAGGTCCCAGTTAAGATGTACATCAGAGCTGGGTTTTAGAGCTGTGTAAGCTTTTTTTGGAGGGAAGAATGTTCAACCAAAACCTTTCTGGCAGAAAATTTAGTCGGTGTGATGTTTCATAATTCATTTAAGTTTTGCTGAAAATTCCTTTAAAGAAAATGAAACAAAAGGGATGTGTAAAGTTCAAGGCTTTTTAAAAAAAAAAAAAATAGTTCAAATATGATAGTTTAAAGTTATTTTCAGAAATCTGTTTTATTTTGTGGGGAAAAAAACTCCCCAGAAACCCAAGCAATGACTTAGAATATTTGAAATAGAAACGGAATACCTTCTTTAAGTTAGTTTTCCCATAATCACTGGACTAGTTTTTCAGAGTGCCAGCACAGTTCAAATAACCCATTTTACAACAAAATTGTCCTCCCACAGGTGTTTCCTAGATATCTTTGCATCAAAAAATCAATTTGAGAAAAAACAGTTACTTTTTTGTCCAGCTTGCAATCAGGTAACCCAATAAAGGCATCCATCTTCCATTGCAAAGAAAATATTTGCATTAGTATCTGCAAATATGGTATGGAATGTGATGCTTCAGTTCTAATATTGCAGGGGTTATTTGACCTGATCCTTCTCTTTGTGCTCTTTTCTACTCCTGTTTGTCATGCTTTCTACTCTTTTTTTCCAGATGCCTAATAATTTTACAACAGTAGCAATAAGTCTTTAACGCAAACATCCATCTCTCTCTCAACATCTGCCATGACCACTTTTTTCTAATCCCTGACAGCCCCTTTTATAACTCTAAATTCCTCCAGTTTCTTTAACTTGTCACCGCTGTCTCCACTGTAAGGTAAATGCTGAAGTCCTTTTGGTGTTCCCCCAGGTTGATGCCATCTTCATGTCCTTTTGGTTGGGCCAAACACAGAGAATAGTAAATATGATATGAGATAATAAATGGTAGGGTGTGCCTTTGAAATAAGAAGTTGCAGGGCAGGAAGGACCTTCAGTAGCGCATTCGGAGCACTTGACTTGCTGCTTGGTTGGTTTCTAGCTGTTGGACTTCATTCTGGCGCTGCCCTTGGAATGGCCTCTGGCTGCTGCTCAGGTGCCCAGCTCTTCCTGGTGCCTTCCTTAGCAGCTGTACCTGTTTCTGCTCCAGGTCCTCTTGGTGATACAACTACAAACCATGCGTCTACAACATGCAACTGTTCTGAGCAGTGGTTTGAGCTTTTGGAAAGAAGGTAGAAGTTTTTTTCTTCTCTCACAGAATTTTGGATTGGTGGTGAGATCAGAGAGGGTGCTAGTGCTGATATGAATAGTACCATGATAAATAGCAGGGGGTAATACCTGCCAGTACGATAGGTTGTGTCTTGATTTTTTTGTTTGTTTGTATTTTGCAGCAATATGTAACTGTTTCTTTACAAGAACCTAAGCCAGTGGGAATTTTGGGCTTTTAGTTAGAAAGAGAAAATCTGGGTTAGGCTTTTTCAAAGGTTTAAAATTGGAGTGAACTCAGAATTGATTTGCAGTACAGCCTAATCTACTACTGCTTGTTGAGTGAAAGTATTCCAAGAGAAATAGCATTAATTTTAGAATAATTTTTGATATATCTTAAAGTAACTTTTTCCTAACAAGGAGAAGAAAAAAAACAGGAGGAACTTTGACTTGTAACTGCCTTACCATATCAAAAGCTTCGCATAAATTATTTTGAGAGAAGATGATGTTTGTCAGAAAACATCTAAGCTTATTTTGAACTTTGACTGAAATTTTGAGCAGCTGGTTCTTGCTACGTACAGTGAATGGTTTGAGCATTTTATGCCTTGTTGTGTTAGCAGAAGACACAAACTTTTAGCATATTTATAGATGCATGGTCATGTTGTTTTCTTGAAAAGTAGTCTTATGCTCAAGTACTTTGTTTCCCCGTTAGTGCCTGCTCAACAGCTTGGTTTGGCAAGTGGCACATTTTGTGCCCTGAGACTCGTTGAACCAAGATCCTCTGCAGTAAAATACACACTTGAGATGGGAGAGTTCAGCTTGAACCAACCATACAAAGCATCAGAATCAAATACTAAAGCCTCTTTCTTCACTCAATAAATCAAGAAGGCGCGTCTGTGTGGTGATGACTTTGCCTCTGTCAGCCTTTTCTCCTAGGTGGAGACACTGTTCTGACAGACGGTTGCAGGAACATCGCTGTCTGGTTCTCTGGTTACCCTCTGCCCTTCCATGCCTTTAGGAAACTGCTGGAAATTGTTCCAGTAATTTCAATTGTGTATGCTTTGGTTTTATTAAATTTTTAATTTTAAATAAATGTGAGTGAAAGTTCCAACCTTGTTAATTCAGTAAATTTCAGTATATAAGAGGTGGTCTTTCACATGTGATCATCTTTAGTAGCTGTATGAAAACTGTACCGGAAAAGATGATCCACATTTTTGATAAGTTCATGTCATTTTCTTAGCTGTTTTTTTCATGCAGACTTCCTATAGGAGTTGTGAAACTTTCGCTGCTGAGAGCTTTTGTTAGTCTCTAATAGATTTTTACTGAAGGCAGAAGAGGAGAGATAGGGAGCAAAGGATTAGCCTCCATTAGAAAACTGAAATTAAAGAAGGAAGGTTTTACCATTCGCTCTGAGATGACTGTGCTTCAATTGTGGTTTTTTTTGTTTTGTACTGTGTTTTATCAGGAAGGTGGAACTGAGTGACTCTGTGTCTTGGGCAGACATGCAGCCTCCTCAGATTTCTTGGTAGGCTTTAGAAGAGATGATTCATTGTAGCATTTTTATTTTTAACTAACTTCTTCCTTTCATGCATAAAAATGAGTAATAGCATAGCTTAGAAGTATTTTCTAGAATTTATTTGTAACAGTGACTATAAAACTTAGAATTTATCATTAAGAACCTTTGCTCAATTGAAACTTGCTAATAAAAATAATTTTTCTCTGCAGTTTTGTTAAAGACGACAAAAATATACTCGTGTCAAAAGCTGTTTCCAAATAACATCACTTTTACTTTTTAGAATGCACTGCGTAAGAGTTTATGCAATGGGGAGGGGGAAGAGATTTTGTTTGATCTAGTCACCTTCCTGACCCCTGTAACTGAAAGGTGAGAAGTTCTGGTGAGTGTTTGTCCTGGCACAAAAGGCTGAGATTTCTGTGGGAGTTTGAATAAAGATTTCCTACATCTTGCAAGAATGGCTCTAAGGATGCTCTTAAATGCTGCCTTCCCTCTGTCCAGCCAAAAGTATTTCTATGTCAAAATTAAATGTTTGTTAAGTTACAGAGAAGACAGAAAAACAGCTTTAATCTGGGTTTCAGGGAACTCCAATTACCAATCTTTGTGTAGAAGAATATGAAAGCATTCAGATACAACTGTATACCGACAACATATATGAATTCCGTTTAGAGGTGTGTCTCCAAGTGACACTAATAGCAATTACATTTTCAATTTGAAGACACAAATGTAGGCCTGTAGCGAGGAAAGAGTAAGCAGGAGACAGGTTCATATGCAACCTGTTCTCTCTGGAGACACTGAAGAACCAAGCAGATTGACTGGAGAATGTCTTTGAGAATTGCACCAGGTTTAACTTCAAGGTGTGGGGGGGAATTAGCTGACTAAATCTTTCCCTCAATAAGGAGGGTCAGAAAAAAATTTGCAGTTAGTCTGACAGCAACATTTTTCTCTTCTTCTAGATGTTCCCTGCATTTTCTTTTAGTGTTAGTGAGTTTGGGATTTGTGGGAACAGAAGAGTGAAAGAAGCTGCCAGGAAAGGCAGAGTAGCCTTGTAGTGTAGCCTTCCTGGTTTGATGGGATCTTTTAGATTGTCACAGATTGTGAATTTTCTGTGGAGACTAATGTACAGTAAATGAACTCATTTCTAGACTAGTCAAAGTCTTGTGAAGGAGGGAAAAAAAAGAAGGATTTGTGGGTTACTTAAATCAGCTTTTACCTGCCGACTGGGGTCAGGAGGGATCTGAAGTAGTTAGATGAACCCATTTATACTGAAGAAAAGAAAATACATGTCAGTGCTACAGGGTCCCTAGAAATTAATGTGTTATGATACCTACAGGAGATGTCGTCTTGTATTAATTGGTGTGTACTTCTGCTTTTCAGCACTTGTTCCAGGCAACATGATAACAATTACCGTACAGCTCTGCTTTCCTAAAATGTGTGATGCCTCTGTGTTCTCATGAAACCATGAAGTCTTTATTTCATTAAATATTTTGGTCTTTGACATAGCTGACCAAATCTAAACCTTTAAAGGATATATTTTCCCATGAATGTAATTTTCAGTGATTTTGTTGATAAAATGCTATCACTGAACACAGCTGGGATCATATTTTTCTCTTGTGAAGAGGCATGAGTGAGACTTCCTGAAAGGAGCTGCTTTGTCAGTTGCTTCTCTGTATGGGAGTTAAGGCAAGGAAACCGTGGTTAAATTTTAGAAAGAAGGAAAAATTTCTGACTGAAAAGTGAAGACCCCTAAAGCATATTGACCCTCCTAGTGCAATGGAAAAGTAGGGGCCCAGGGGTGTCTCTGTCCCTTTCCTGGCCCTGGAGCCTCTTGGCCTGGCCATCTCCACACGTAACCCTGGAGAGCACCAGCCGTAGTGCTGGGTGGAAAATAGCCAGTTCCCCTTCATCTTGTCCAAATTCACTTGACACCTGAGAACTTGCTGTTCAACTATCTCAGTACCTTCATAACTTTCGACAGTGGGTAACAGGTTGATTATTAACAAGTTATTTCTCTTTACTTGTAACTAGCAATTACCTTCTGCTGTAGTGTTAAAACACTGTTGTCAGCTAGACCCAATCTATCCCAGCTGCTACAGATCCTTTAGGGATGTTCAAGTTGCAAAGAATGTAAAATAAAAGGAAAAAAAATGGAGAAAAATGGTATGATTTTGCTAACATTTATATAATCTGAAGGTAGGATACAGTGCTAAAACATAGTGCTTAATGGTAACAAGCTATTTGAAAGTGTTGGGGGTTTTTTCTTGTTTCTAATTCTGCCTGTTGATTGACCCGTGTCCAAATCACTGATATCTGTAATGTCTGTTAAGAACATCTGTTGAATACAGAATTTTACTGTGTTCATCAAGGACTTAATATTGCTTTTCATGGGAAAAATTGTTTAATAGGAATGAGTAATCAAAATATAGTACAGGATTTTCAATATACTGTCTCTTAATGAATAATATGGCATCAAAATTCAATGGGGAAAAGTAGATCTCCTTTATGAAAGGGAAATGTTCCTTGCTCCTAAGACTGAGGGTATTACTTTGAACACTTTTGCCTGTGTAGCGTAATCAGCAAACAAGTCAAAGGAATAGTGTGGTGAAGGATGGTTGCTGTTTCTGGGACCTAATGCAACTTGCACCTTCAGGAGTCCACCTGAATGTAGGCCTTACTGGGAAAGGGAAGAAGATGCTGCTGCTGAGCCAGCCAAGGCAGATGAGATGGACCAAGGAGTCTGGTGAAGGTTTCCAGTACATTTCCAGTGTGTCAACTCAGTTTATATAGGAACTTCTAAATGTCAAAATGCAGCTGATGCATTAGCTTAAAGATGGAGTCAGACAGCCCCTCATCTCATCTTTCTAGACCGCATTTACGCTAGAGCAGAGCTGGCAAGAGGAATAGTCTGTCTTCTGACTAATGCAAAAGCAGAGGATCAGGATCTTGAGTGGAATTGTCCCAGAGACCTGTTGGTGTGTGCTTTCATGGCTGCCTCGCTGGCTGGGGCTCGGGAGACTGACACTGATACTTCTGCCACAGATGGCCTTGGGCAAACTGCCATATCCTTCTGGTCTCATGGTCTGGTTTTCACCTAAACTAAATTCTGGGGAGAGTGGCTGATGATTGCTTGATCTGTAAAACATGGCACAATGAAGCACTGATTTCGATGGGGCCCTACAATGTTTTAGCTAGATATTGGATTAACTGTGCAAGAATGAGTTGTGTCATGGCAAGACTTGCAGTTGGGAAGAGAATGATTTACGGTGGTGGGCACGAGAAGTACAGCTGGGTCCAGGAACCAGCATGATTCATCAAATCAAGCTATACATAGTTTTGTATTTGAACTGTATATGAACCATATTTGGCGCTACAACTTAGTCTGCCTGTCTAGAAGGAGCATACGTGTTTTGGGAAAAGGAACTGCAAACAAACATCTGAAAATTGTTGGCACAATATGTCCAAGTATTTACATGGGAAAAGGTATGTAATACCACGCAGCGGGAGAGGAGAATGTCTAATCACTGATTTCATGCCATTGGGTATAAGGAAAACTTGTGTAGCAAATGCAAGTCAGGGCTGTCTGAAATCAGTGTCAGCCTTCAATACCATTACTTTATCAACCATATTGCAGTCTTAAATATTTGCAAATTTTGAACTTGAAAACAATTAGATTTTCTCACTCAAATTCGGTGCGCTCTGGGTTGATCAGTATATAGCCTGGATAACCTTGTTCAGGCCTGACTTCTGTGTGTGGTAAAAATTTTTTTGCACTGTGAGCCTAAGATTTCAGACAAGGTATTGTGCTGGTGGCATAGCTGGGCCCTGAACCAGAACTGTCTGTCTCTTCAGCCCCAAAGCTGCTGTTCTCCTCGTTTGTTATGTTTATCCGGGGGGGGGAAAATCCTGCATCCTGAATTTCATGTTTTGCTTTCAGTAGAAGCTATTTTTCTAGTTTTAAATACATTTTTACCCCCAGTAGGATTTTTTTAATATTCTTTTTGAAGCTTGAATATATTTTCTTCTCTTCTAATTTTTCCCTTATCCATCTGACAGCTCTGGCTTTCTGGGCATCTTTTTTCTGCAGCTGAAATAATTGTGAAGTATTTTTGTAAGAATTTTGGTAATACTTTATTTTTTTGTATGCCTGATCAATGCTGCTAGATGAGCTATGAATACGGGACCTGTTACCTGAGTACTTCAGAAATAGCAGTGTTCAGTGGGCTTTAGATTACAAAAACAACAGTTGTTAAATTTAAGAGCTAAAGGCTTTCCTGTTACTTTCAGAGAAAACTTTTGCTGATTTTTGAGAGTGTGAAGATTTTTTTTCTCAATAAACAGAACTCCCAGTACTTTCCTCCTCCCGCCGTATGAGCCCTAGATGCTTTTAAACTGTGAGATGGTGAGTCTGATCTGGCTTGGATAAAACTCCCGGAGGAGTCGAGCACAAGGAACTGGAGATGAGTGAGAAACCGCTGCTCTCTGGCACCAGCCTGAAACTCGGTTGTGTCTGCGTCTCTGGTCTCCGAGGGTGAGACCCCGGTCCGGCAGTGACGCAGAGGTGGGAGTCTGTACGGCTGCCTTGGCTTCACCGTCCGTGAGACTGTGAGACAGGGGCCTCGGTGTTCGCTTTGACTTCTGCTCATGGATGCTTAGCTGAAGTAAGCACAAACTATTTCTGGTTTTACACACGCGTGTGCACATACACGTACAGGTATAATGTATGTTCAGCGTGCTTTAATAAAACATTGAATACAACAAACAGTGGCAATGAAAATTACATATTCTTACAGACGTTCTTGTTTTAA
>Ga0181612_145010_pt1 | contig 17092 bp, 7 predicted proteins | sample HoacroProtozoa21_FD_119630 | JGI IMG/M metagenome (GOLD analysis project Ga0181612, IMG submission 119630) | Hoatzin crop microbial communities from Cojedes, Venezuel. Combined Assembly of Gp0051906, Gp0051904, Gp0051908
GGGGGCGCCCGGCCGCGGGGGCCCGCCCGGGGGGCCCCGGGGGGCGCGGTGGGGGCGTCGGCAGGCTCCCGGCCGTCGGTTGTCTCTCAGGCGAGCAGAGCCGGGGCCGAAGGTCTCGCTGCAGGCATGGCCGGGCCCGTCCAGCCGCTTTTCCTGGGCTCCAGCGGCTCTGGTGTTATGTTTGGGTTTTTTTTTTCCTAAACCACGCTGCAATGCTCTGCTTGTTTTCTTGCCAGGAACGAGTACAAGTACTTCCAGAGAATGACTAGCACGTCCCGTGTGGAAGGTAACGTTGTACTTGTCTCTGAGGTGTGCCTCAGCTTACCAAAATCAGTCTGTGTGGTATCAGCTGGGGGAAAGGCTGGTAACCCGTACATTCCCTGACTGGAAAATCCGGCCTCTGCAAACGGCGTGCCCTTCCCCGCCCTCCCCAGCCTCACAAAGTATTTTACCCCTTTGTAAATATGTTGTCCGCACAGTGCTTCAGTTAGATGGAGGAACTGGAGGTGAATCATGTATTTCAGGGCTGCAGCTGATTCATAAAGAAAAACGATTTTGAAGTCCTGTCCCCAGCAAGGTAGACTACTTCACCTACCTGTCTTTACCTACATCTCCAGCCCTGAACAAGTTAAAAACAGAAATGTTTTTATATGCTGATCAGTTAGCAGAGAGTTTTTTTCAGACTGTATTAGCTTATCTAACTTGTTTGCTGTAGCTCAGCCTTGGCCATTTGATCCACCTCCCTGACCCTTGTGACAGTAATTTTGCTTGATTTTCTGAGTGCTGAGCCATCCCAATACACCAACTGTACTGTTAGTATACGGCAACAATACTGGCGCTGTAGGCAGTATATCTGAACACAGTAGTATGCAAGCACACCGGTAATATGCAGCAATAATGTTCTGGCCCAGCGAGACCTTTGCAGCAAAGTAATATTGTAGACTCTGTTGATTTGGTGGTATAAAGCCAGTTATTGTAGGGTGAAAAAAAATGTGAACGTCAGCACAAGCAAACGGGGGCAGGAATGCAAACAATGAAAACAGCTAATTTGTTCTGACTGGGTACTTATCAGTGCCGGAAGAGACAAGTCTTGCCACATTGCCCCCATTCCTCTTTCCTACTGACTCTAGTGCTGGTTTGACATTTGCTTAAGCCATTTTATTTCTCTAACCCAGTAGATTATGTTACTGGGGGTCCGCAGGGACTGCCAGCACAAGATGCATGCTAGGAACAGGACGGAGGCATTGGGAGAGGAGAAATACAGCCTCCCCAAGTCGTGCGACTGGCTCACTGCATCTGGTGGACTCAGAGCTGTGACATACAGTGGGCTTACCCTCACATTTCTATTGCTTCCCTGTTTTCCAACATGGTCACTCTCTCCTGTGTTTTTTTTTTCATGCTCCTGTTAAAACCACTCTCTAGCAAAACTCTTGCTAAAACTTCTGGGCAGCCTAACATGTGCCCTTGTTTTGATTAAGTGACCTATTCTGTATTCTGACTTGAAGGTCTGTTTACTATTCCACAAGGAATGTCTAATCTCATTTTGCAACAGTCTTAAGTGAAGGATTTTACTTAGGTTTTAGAGACCTGATTCAGCCCATTGCAACTTTATGTACAAAAAAGACAGAACACAATTGTAAGTCTTTTTGTGTGTCTGCAGTTTGGATCTTACCGGGCACAAATAACACATAATCAAAAAAAGATGGTTCAAATACAATTAAAAAGAGAAATTTTGCTCCATCCTGCCTGCACATCTTTTGATAAGCTGTGACTTTAGATGCTCAGCAGTTAAGTCGCTTCACAGCCAGACCTCTTAATGGATTATGCTGCCATAAATCTTCACAGCAGGGATATCACCATTGGCTTGAAAAAGTCAAAGTTACTGATTTTTGAAAGTGGGAAGAATACAATGGAGAAGCATCACCTGATCTTGCCTATAGTCTGCTTGCATACCTGCACTGGCTACTGCTGTAAATTAGCTATTGGTGTAGACAAATCTTTGTTCTGACCGCATAGGCATCCCAGCATGAATCTTTAGTAAGAAAATACATACATTTTTCAGAACTTGTGCATTTCCTTCAACAGTGGTGCCAGTGGTCTGTGCTAACATATCTAAACTGACACTGCAGTGTCTCTTGGAAACTTGTTCGTGACCACTTACCTGCAGCAGAAAGGCCTTTAGACACTGCTAACAAACAACTGGAGCATCGGTTCTCAGGTGTTAACTGGTAGATCCAGCCTCTCTCAGATCAAGAAGCAAGGAGGATAGCTGTGAACAAATACTATTTTCTTTTCCCTACAATCTCTCCTGCTGTGTAACACCGTAAAAAACTTCCTGTTACCTTCTGTGAGTCTCAAACTCTGTTTATTTCTCTGACAACTCCATTTGCTTGTAAAGAGAAACTCTTCTTAGCAGGGTATATATATATATAAAAGAGATAATCAGGTTATAAATGTTTGGGTTTTGTCAGAAATCATACTTATGGATGAATTCTAGAGTATGATTGAACACCTGTTGCACAGGTGTTTGATTTGGCTGGTTCATCTCCTCAAAGTTATCCTTTTACCTGGCTTTTTTTTATTTTACTTAAATAACACTCGAAGCTGGCAATTACTCCTGCTTATATAACTGGAAGTATGGAACATGCAAACACAAAGTCAATTATTGTATGCTGCTCAGATTTGTAAAGAGAACAATGCTGATTTTTCACACTAAGAGAACTCTTTTGAGGGTGTGAATTGGTCTAACATGGAGATTAATTTGGCCCTGTAACTATAGCAGAGCCCATGTCCATGCAATACATGTAATGGGCAGTGACGTGCCTTCTTTGGTTTTCTTTCCATTATAAGTGTGTAAGTGTGCATGAGACTACTTTGGCATCAACTGCCTGCCAAGGCTTTGAGGCCACAAATGTGTTCTTCTGTGTATGTGACAAATTTCAGAATCAGGGCCTAGGCTTGAAGTTTGTTAACTGCTGAAATGGAGTTTGGAAGGGGAGGGAAAGTCCAGCAGTGTCACTAAACAGCCAAAACAAATTTGAGACAGAGCAAAAATACCTTTCAAATAAGTGTTTTATCTCTTACTCAGGTAAACAGAATGCACTGATAATGGGCAAAAAAACCTGGTTCTCCATTCCTGAGAAGAATCGTCCTTTAAAAGACAGAATTAATATAGTACTCAGCAGGGAGCTCAAGTATGTATGATGAACAGTAGGCCTGTAAAATGAATAAAAAGTATGCACCAAAAAATATGTGTAGCAATAGATCATAAAGTAATTCTAAATGTAACATTTTTTATATCTGGTTAGGAAGCATCTCTGCTATTTGTTCTGAGTGATATCACTACTTTACCTTTAATTTTTAAATTATTATTTTTATTTCTTTTTTTTAATTCATTCACAAGATAATTGTCTTCACTTCGCGTAATAAATGCTAGTCCTAGCTCAGCACACAAACCATCTAACAACTGTCATTAGTCATTCTGACTCACATATTTAACTGTATTTCTCTAGTTTCTAGTTAGACTGATGGCTCATATTCCCTTTTCTGAAGTGTATTTTTATGAGCATTTAAGAAAAAAGAAATGTCCTTTTTCAGAGCTTGCTTCTTGAATGCATCACCCACAGTCATCCAAATACTCTTTAACAAAAATATCCACTTAAAATTGTTTATTGATTTGGAGGATGTTGGTGGGTTTGGGGCTGAATATGGGGGCGGGGAGCAGCGGTAGGGGCTTTTTGACTGGTTTTATTGAACGAAATATGAATGTTCTAGAAATCAATTAGAAATATATATTTATGGATATCTAAATTTCTCAGTTATGCTTTTTTAAAAACATTATGTATAATTTCAGATCTGTAATTTATAATGCCTCCTAAGTCACAGTTATGATTAAACTGTGATTTATTAAACAATGTTGCAGTCAGATGAGAATTCTAACATAGTTTAGCAATAATGGGCATTTCAAAATAATTAAATGATGTGAAACATTGTCATTTGTGAATTCAGAACAACACAATGTATGTCTAAATTTTATTGATTATCATGATGAATGACCCTTGAATTATTTAGTAATAAAACTTGGCTTTTTCTAGGGAAACCCCAAAAGGAGCACATTATCTTTCCAAAAGTCTGGATGATGCTTTAGCTCTTTTGGATTCACCAGAGTTAAAAAGTAAAGTAGACATGGTTTGGATCGTTGGAGGCACTTCAGTTTACAAGGTACGTTTAGAATACTCCTAAATTACTCATTTTCTGCGATGGCATGAGGATGGCTCAAGTTCTTACTACTTCTGCTTTAGGAAATGCCTTTCCTTCATGGGATACGGCAGACTCCAGTGATTCCAACAGAACAAGTCTTGGAGAGTAAGATTTCAACTCATGAGTTTAAAAATATCTGTCGAAGTAACCAAATGTTGCTCTTGCCGATGGTCCAGTGTCATACAGTCATTGTGCTTTTGAGAGCTTTTCTTAAATATCTAAATTGTTAGGTTTTTACACCAAGACCCATATTGTTATGTTTATTTTACTGAGGTCGTAGACTGGCTCTGCAGAAGATGTGGGGAAAAAAGGAAAAATGATCCAACATTTTTAGCCAGAGTATGACACTTTATACAGCTATACAGGTAAGAAAAGAGGCTTTAGAGAAAGCTGGCAGGTGATGGTGTCAGCAATAAGAGGAGATAATCATACAACAGAACATAGAACTGACACTGTTTTCCCATCCAGCAACCATGCATTCCTACCGTTCCCATTCCCCATCTTTCTCTTGGTGTCTGGGATGTCTCAGTACTCAGGTGTCCATTCGTGTGCCAGAGAGGCAGTGTGTGCCACTTTCTATTCAGGACCATCTTTGCACAGACAAAGCCCTGTATAAACTGGCCTTTTTTTCCACAAATGCAATAGTCCTCCTGTCCTTAACGAAGATATTATCTGTGCAACATGAGAGTCTGCAGTAAAACCTATCTTGTTGTTTCACTGTGTTTCCTCAGCCATATTTCTCTCTTCCCCAAAACGTTTCCTCTCATTTTCCATTTATACACATGTAAGGTTTAGTCAGCTCTCCATGCCTCCACCCTCATCCCTAAAGTCGTCCTTTCAGCCCCTGAAAGGGCTGGAGCTACCTGAAAGGGTTTTGCCCTGTTAACTCTCAGTTGGTTTTGTCTTCTTTTGTTAAGTTCTCATATAATTTGCACTTATTGTCAAACAGTACCATCAACCGTGGCCATCAACCCTAGTTCTTTTCATATCAATGTGGAGAATGTGGAATAAGGACAGCAGTAAGCATTCTTTCTTCTGATAAAAAAATTGTAATTAAGAATTGTAAAGCTTTTTTTTTTTAGATACTGTAAAGAAAGAAAAGTTCTGCTGTCCTTTAATCATTACAAGTATGCTGGGAAATATACTCCACTTCTTGTTTGCCTCTTGGACTTCAGATGTGTCATGAAAATGCCGTCATGCTCCTGGTAGTGAATTAGGGCGGGTAATATGCTTTGTATATGGAGTGAGAAAATACGTGTTCTGGTATTTCTTGCCTTTGCAGTTTATGCCTTTTGTGAACCTCTTCTCTGTGTCTTAGGGAAAGTATCTTTTGCAGCAAAAAATGCAAAATAGTTAGGTATTGCTAAGATTGTAAGAAAAATAAGATGCATATGCAAATAGCCTATAAAGCAGTGTTGTTCCTCTATCTTTCTTTTTTTCCTTTTACTTTATGTTTTATAATCAGTTTTGCATGTGGTGAAGCCCACCATATATTTGATGTCGAAATGCATTCAGTCTATAATCAAGTATTATGATATGGAAGTAACCTGTTCTTCACTCTCAGCCATTAAAATGCCTGCTTCCAGACGGTAAATACCAAGTTTCTTTCTGGAGACGGATTCCCTTCAGACTGGGCATAATGGCCCAAGATGAGCAAGAGACCGGATTTGGCTTCTGCCTGTAATTCTGCAGAATGCGTAATGTGAGCAGAAGCATTCACCCCTTCCATGCAATGGCTGCATACTCCTCTAGTGCTGCAAAGAGTGATTATTCATGCTTGTTCTTCCTGGAGTGTCTGTGTTGTGGACTTCTAATTTAACTGCTTTTCCAGTGTCTGACTGATACTTTGTAGAAAACAATGCCGTTTTTCACACTGTTACTCACCAATACTTAGATTATAAATAGGCAGTTTTGACTGAGAGTACTTTTGCAACATATTACTTGTGCTGATCAGCGTAAGGGAATATGACTTAAAATTTCAACTGTTTTCCCCCTTTCATGCATCTACTCGGGACATTTCAAAGGAATTCATAATTCGTTAGTGAGAAATCTGACACTTTTACACAGGTTCCTGCATTTAAACTAGCTTTGTGATCTTAACTAAAACTATACACCTCTACCAAAACTGCAGGGTATGTTTTTAGTGCCTGCATTAATGATGCACAAAAGATTACAGGAATGTTTCCATTATAGTATGTAGAAATATGTGGGAAGTAAAATAGCAACTGGTAATTGAAGTGGATCATTTTATTCAGTAGTTGTAGGTATTTGCTTTTAAAGCACTATTTTGTTCTTACCACTTCGTGTGGCTCAAAGATTGAGAGCTAATTGTGTTTATTAGTACAAGCCTGTGAGAGCAGTTGTAACTACTACAGCAAGTCAGTGCAACAGGAGTGGTTTGAAACAGGTAGTGCTGAGGTCATGACATTTTCTCTTTTAGTATTTTGGGGAGTTTAACCCTGAGTTCAGATCTTTCAAACCAGGTAGAGCTTTATGAGGACAGACCTTGACAAGGAGAGCAGGCCACTCTGGAAAGGACCATACTTTTCTTTTCATCTGCCTCCTGCAGATGATGGTACCAACCACCATCAACCCTTTTCTATTCCTGATCTTGTACCTGGCTCCTCCTGCTCATTTACAAATAACGCTACTGTGCCTGCTGAGTAAATCCTCTTCTGCGTGGAAGCGTAGCCACACAACAGTGCAGTAGAAAGCTGTTTTACATGAGCAGGAGCTAGTCCATTATGACCCCAGTAAGAAGAGCATCCGGACTCTGTAAAGTGTCATTTAAAATCCTACTTATTAGACCTAACACTTCAATGAAGGACAGAATAGTAAAAGTAATCCTGCATCCCTGTGGATGTTGGGAACTCCAGGTTGTGTGGCATTGAACGAAGCTCCACGCCATGTGCAACATGCTGCGCAGACCACATCCGTAGAAAGCGCTACGCCATTTTGGTCAGTGAAGCTACTAGAGGTCTTTCCTACAAGAAAACAAGTCTGTGCATCATTTCTACTCTCAAACAGAAAGGATGTTCACATGAGAACTTCTTGCTGCTCAGTTAGATAAAGGCAAGGACACGCAGGTGCTGTAGTCGTTGGTACCCAGTGGGAGCTGTCTGCAGGCTCCTCTGTTACAGTTTTCTGGCTGATCTTATCCTGTGGCCTGGGAATATGTGCAGCAACAGCACAGGCCTGGGTCTATTCAGGTTAATTGTTATGTGGATTGCTATCTCCTTAATGTACAGTGACTGTCTTTCAGTCAGGATCACTACAAAAGGGAACAGCAAGCTCACACATGTACATGTTGCACTTATTCAGGAGGGCTGCTTTGACAGCCTGTCAGAGGCTGTTGTGGATGTCTTGAAGGCTGAGTAGGAGGATATGGGATAATGGTATTCTTGGACTCTTCACTGTAGCTGCTCTGCCCTGGTTAATCTGCAGCTCTTGGCACAGGTGCAGCGCTCCGGCTGGTGGCATCCCTTTGGTATGGGGATCCTGCAGAATAAGAATTAGAAGCAGAATGTATTGAAAGTGAGGGTGCACAACTGAGGCCATCTGTCAAACGCTACTACAGCAGCTTTGCCATTGTCAGACAACACTTCCAGAGTCCATATCATTTTTCAAGGGGGTGTCTTATTGCCTAGTGGAGCCTTTTAACACCAGCTCCTAACCTTAGCAACTTCTGATCAGTTAATCAGTTTGGGATTTGAACATCCACCATGACCAGGGTTGTTGTCACTGAGCTCCCTGAAGCAATCCTCCAAGCCATATTTCTGCAGATGGTACGAGGAGAGATCATGCACGTGATCTTCCAGGCCTTCTCTCCCTTTAGTTTCCCACATCCTCTGTGGGTGCTGTGGGCAGCACCTGCACCCCAGACAGGTTCCAGACCCTGGGTCGCAAGCTAGAAGTGTTACCAAGGGTGGGCCATGAACTAGCACGTTTCAGGAGGTTTCTGAAGAACCTCAGACTGAAAAGGGATGCTGGTACCGTTTTTCTGCACAGGATCATTCAAGATGTTTGAACACCCACCTGATCTGAAATTCTGCATCCCCTCTGTGCCTCTTGCAGCCCTACCCAGATGCCATGCCAGAACACAAGCCTGGCATAACCTCATGCAGAGTGTTATGCGGAGATGGAGCATCTACCCAGCTTCCTGAGTGCAGAAGGGCACTCTTTGGGACACAGGTGTCCAGCCTATCTCTCAATCTCAAGTATGGGTAGCTGCTGTGCGCTGCCCAGCCTCTTAGGAACTGAAGCAAGCAAAGGTGCTAGAGCATGTGCTTCAGGATGGCATTTCAGGACGGGATGCTGCCCTCAGCAACAGAGGGGCAAGGGATATGGTGGAGGCAAGGGACTGCTGCTGTTTACAACCTCTTCCTCACAGGACTGCGGAGGAGAGAGGAGCAAGCGTAACAGTCACTGGACATCTGTAAGGACATAGTCCTCATGGGGGTTACGTTCATGCTGTGTTCAGGAGCATACTCTGGGAAACTGTTTCTTCCGGGCCTTGACCTCTGCAGCAGGAAAAGGCAGTGCAGCTAGACATAGCAGGCATTTTGATGGAGACAGGAAGAGCCGAGAAGAGTATTGGTATTAGGAAGTGAGAGCAGAAAAGATTGAAAACAGCTCCTGCAGTCCACTGAGAATTCAGAAACCTTGTGCAGCCTTCATCTTCTTAAATCTTTACTAGACACTGATCACCTCATCAGATTTGTAGTCTCCTAATACAGCCACAAGGTAGTACTGTTGCCTCCAGGGAAGCTTTTACACTTCACACAGGTTTACAAGCTTCGTTTCTTTGGATCAGTACTGGATCCTATGCGTTGTTCTGGATCTCCTGACTTCTAGAAGGAGTTGATGTTGCTGTTGATTGTGTGGATGAGAAAGGAGGAGGTAGCAGCCCAGCAATGGCCGGTAGGTCACAGCAATTATGAAGCCGGTATGCGTCATGAGAGGCACTCCATCATTTTGTGTGAGTACTTGATGTTTTGAGAGCCGTCTGGTGGCTCAAGAGTGCTTGTTGTGTGCTGGAAAGCTTGTGGTGGTGACTCACACATTGGTTCTCCCCCTTGAGTCGCTATTAGCTGTTGGAACTTACCAGACATGTTCCTGGAGCAGATTTTCTGGCTTGGTTTCATCCTCAAATTTAATTCATGCACACCAAGGTTGCTCGCCAGTACAACTAAAGCGTGGTGAATGAGGACAATTGGAATATTAATTTCAAAGCCATATTTCTATTCTGAGTTAAGACACTAATGTAGATGCAGTCTGTGTGAAGGTATTGTCTCTTAATTGAGAGGTTTGGGTCTTAGCTTTGACTCTGAAAAATAGCGCTACCTGGAGATCCTAAGGGAGTCTGCTGAGTATAAATTACATCAGTCTCTTTTAACTGAATTTAAACGGTGTGTTTTAAACTGATTAAATATTCATATTTTACTAGGAGTAGGAACTGTAAGTCCAGCACATCCCCAGATATTGAATAGGGACTTTAAAAAAAAATAAACAAAACCAGGTGTAGATTTACTTGTATGGGTGGTATGGTCTTGTACTGTGTTGTTTGTAGAGTGTTTAATATAAATCTCGCTTTGTAAAAATAACCAAACACAAATCCCTAACAGTGAACCTACCAGTGGAAAAGGAAAAAAAAGACTAGCAAGAGAACTTAAAAAAATAAAGAAAAATTTGTGACTCAGGTCCTCATAACCAAGGCCTATTTACTAACACCAAAACAGGCTATATGTCAAACAGGTTTTCACCTTGATAAAAAAGTTTTTCCTACAGCAGCTCGAACGTTTAAAATTGTCTCTTCTAATTTATATGTTCCTACTGAGCTTGTTGCTTTCTCAATGCCACAGAAGCAAACAATGACACTCAAGGTCACAGTGCTGAAGTACAGAATTGTACTTGTGTATTAAATTGGGAGAGCAAACTTGTAATTTCATAACAGAACAAAAAGTTCTTTTGTAAGAAGTTATGTTGTTTTTGCTGTTTAGTTAATATCTAGGCCGGCCGTAACAGAAAATAGATGCTGCTGGTAAATAGTGTTTGGGGAAATTCTTCAACAAAGAGGCTTGAGCTGGAAAATTAAGCTTCCAGTAATCTCCAAGGGAAAATTTTATCTAATATTCATGCTCAGGTGTCTTCCTATGTATTAGCATTTGACATATTGTTTTGATAATCTACCCCCTTTCATTCTTCAAAATTATTGAATTACGAAGTTGCTATTCATATTTGGTGCAGCAAGTCTTTTGCAGGTGGTTTAACTACCCTCTTAAATAGCATTTCTTGACTAAGCGTGTAAGCTTCCTGGGGTTCTGAATGCTCTGAGGGAGCTGGGAATGCCGCATTTGCTAAACTTCAAATCTTTGCTGTACCATAAGGATAACTTCTTTAAAAGAGAGAAGTATTAACAGTTTAAGTCACGAGTGTTTTTTTTCCCAAGCCTGCCAAAACTTTACTAGCTAGTAATATTACACTAAAATACACATTTTAAAGATTACATTTTAGTGTGTCTGAATTTCCTGTAAACTGTAAAAGAAATAGTAGTCATTTTTCTACCTTCCCTGCATGTAAGACAAAGCGGTTTTGAGCTGTGTACCTATTGGAATAGAGACAAACCTGTATGTAACTGTGTTTTTGAAGTGTTGCATTCAGTCTGAGATGTGTCCGAAGACTGACATCCACTTACAAAGGATCTGTGCAGACAGCTCATTTTTCCGTGCTCACGTGCTCTACTCTTGCAGGTCGCAGTGCTGTTGCTCCCCTCAAACAGTGCTGTCAAAGAACTGGCTGGGAAGAGCAGTCTCCTCTGAGCTGTGTGGTGCTGTTGATGTGGAGGACGTCACACTGCAGGCCCGAAGCATTATTCTGCTCTGGGAGCAACCATTGCAGAAAGCTGAGCACCGCACTGGCTTCTGCACAAGTTCTGGTTTAGCGTGAACTAATTAGCATGGCTTAATCCTATTAATATTTTTGAAAGCGGGTGACATTGCCTTGTGTAAATTGAAGACTGATCATTGTTGTGGTTGCACTGTCCGTATTTTCTTTCTCTGTCATGCCAAGCTTATGATAATGTTACTCAATTATACATATTTATGGTCCTGAGCAGTTGTTTCTGAGGAAGGTTACTGTCTTCTTGGCGTATATGCAAATGTAACTCTCTTACTTCATTACTGTAGTGTCACAGAATCCTTCTTTATGGGAGAATTTTCCCATGTGTAGTTGTGTAGCTTTGTGTAGTTGTCTGAGCTAAAAGATGGAATGGGAAGACAATTTTCCTGTACTCCTGTAACCTTCTGAGATGGTCATAGGACCATCCAAATGACATTTTCTGAGAAAGGGTTTGAGCACTCTTAGTGCAATTCCCCAATATCTCTTTTACATAAAAGTGGCAGGGTCACAGCACTACCGCTGACAGCACTGTCCTCCCAGAGAGATTTATGTTTTGTAAAAACGTATCTGTGACTATTGTAGTCATACCTCCAGTGGCCAATACTTCTTGCCCTTACCTAGTTATAAATAAAAATGGCGGAAACCAAACTACAATATTAGCAATGGACTAGTGGGTTAACTAATAACTTTCTTTTAAAAGCTTCAGAATTTTCTGTATTTTAGCATCTTTATACTTCCGCAGACTCAAGAGAGACATATCCAGCCTATCCAGTACAGTCTTTAAACTAAAGTCTGAGGATTTTTAAACATGGAAAGAAAGATACAATATTGCTGTTACTCCTAAACAAGCTTTTTGTGTGTTTGTTCTTGTGAACAAATACATTGATTTGACATTCCTCTGGGAAAAAATAATGACTAAAAAAGGTTAATATATGAGTCAGTTGCAGACACAAATCATGCAGTTATGAAAGGTTGTTGCTTTTTAAGTTCTATTTCAAAGATGCTTGCAGAGACCATAGAGGAAAAGATTTAAAAGACCCTCCTTTAAGACTAACACAAGGAAAAGTCTAGTGACTGAAGTGTATCTGTTTTGACAAAGGCAAAATGGGCAGGCTTTTTGGTAACAGTCATAGAAGATTTCTGTTGGACTCACCTTTGTCCCTGGCAGGGAACCAGTGGTGGGAGCTACCACAGTGTCTCCTCCCTCACTAGGCTTAGCCTTTGTGGACTGGGAGCAAAGGGCTGGTTCCCTACCTCGATAAGCTGAGCCCTAGCAGTGTGGGAAGGATTTTTGAAGGTGTTGATTCTCCTGATTACCACCACAACACTCCTAATAGCCAAAGTTTAACATGAGCAAGTCCTCTTACCTAGGCAGGATCAAGAACTTTGTGAGATTTTTTTAGTGTATAAAATATGTATTTTGATATTCTTGTGGCTTCAAAATGCAGCTTTCCTGTATGATCCAATACATTTTAAGGGTTGAAAAACAATGCAAATAAACATAATGTTTATTTTGAAATTTTCTCTTTTATGCAGTTCTCATATTTTCTTTGGATTGACAGTGTTGTCTAGCAGTAGAAAGACACTTGAAAAGTAAGTGCCTCACATGGTTACTCTGGCTGTTTGACTTGCTTTATGTAATCAGTAGAAGATAAGAAAGCAGAAGCAGTGTGTGTCCTTCTAAAACCCATGAATCTTCAAGTGACTAGAAATAACTGGTCCCTTCTACAGCAGTTGGTTGCTATCCCACTAGTTTACAGTGGTTTGGTGATTAGATCTGTAAAAGATTAATTTTCTGTATAGTAATGCTGAACCTACTTGTAATGCACAGCTATTCTTTGTTGCAGAGCTTCAGGGCTATTTTAACTTGTGTTCTACAAAGAGAAACTAATTCAAGGCAGTGGTCCTGTATGTGCAGACGTTGTCTAGTCTTCTATGGCTGTCAGTCCAGTGCAGCTGGAAATTATGGGAAAGATGATCTTTAGGTCAATTCCTTTCTGCTTTATGCTTCAGAGCAGGCCTGCCAAGGATTGCTTGGAAGTGAGCAAAAAGAGGAGGGTGTGCTGAAATCTTTTCACAGGGTTATGAAGATACATGTGAGTAATGAAGGACTGCGGTTCACGTATAGAGTTGATGTACCTGGGACAAAGGGAGGGACACCCCAGCTCTCCTGTCCTCCCTCTCTTGCAGAAAGTCATCTCTGCTTGAGGAGATGTTCTGGTGTTTCTAACAGATCAACAGCCGTGGTTTTAACAGGCTGTGCTTTAACGTGAACCAAAAATCAGCATTGCTTTTCCCTATTGCATCAGGCTGTAATATGTTAAAAACTTCAGTAGCTGCTGTACAAGGAGGTGAGCCTGTGCAGAGGGCAAACAGATACGCAGCTTCTGGGGAAGACCAGTGCAGGTACAAATACAGTCCAAGGTCAACTGAGTAGATTATGAGGGAAAAAACACAGTAATTACAGTCATACCAAGAATGACTTTGAGACCAAACATGGAGTGAGGGGAACGTAATGACCATGGTGTGAGGATGCAGATTTTTCAAATTTACAGAAGCATGAGCTCAGAGACATCATCATTTTGTTTTTAAAATCTCCTCTTCTTGCCCTGGTACAATTATTTCCAACAGATCCTCTCTCACTCCGCATCTTTTCCATCACATACATTGTCCTGTCATTTACCAAATATACAAAACCAAAAAAGGCAGTACTGATCTCCTACTTATTGGAAATACTTTGTGTATTGAATGTTTTACTAACTTCCCACAGTATTGCCTGTATTTCTGATCACTAGAAATGTATTTAGTTACTGCACATTCTGTTTAAATATTCAAGATTATTTACATCTTTACGTTCATCTTATGTATATACTAAATTAAAACAAAGTCATATTCACCCTATTCTATTCATGAGAGTAAATATGCATAATGTATATTTCTTTGATTAAATCAGAATATGTCAACATACTATCAAATCAGCACTATGCATCCTCTAACTTGTCTTCTGTTCCAAAAAGAAGTGATGACACTGATAGAGTGAGCTGGACAGGGCAAGAGTGAATTGCATGTCAGTGAGGAACTACCATGATCCTCACACACGTGCCAGAGTTGTGGTAAAGCTGCTTCACCATCCTGCCAGGTCCATAGCAGTAGTTTGCAGAGGTGGTGTCACAGTCCAGTCCTCTCTGAACAGGTTCCTTTGAGACTCCACATGCGGAAGGGTTCATGTTTGATACAAAATGTGCTGATCTGAAATTTTCCAACATTTTTATTGTCAGGGAACATGGAGGACCAGCTGCTCCCAAAGGGACGGGAGCTGTGACCCATGGGCAGTAAACTGGCTGGCATAGGCCTCACCATGCAGGGCTTGTGGTGATGAGGCAGGTCCACAGGGTGGGATCTGGCCCTGTGAAGGTAACCAGAGTCAGGTGCAGCCCTGGGATGACTAGACGGGGCCATGGGGACAGGCCAACAGGTCAGGATGTCAGCCCATGGCGTGATTCAGCTATGTACTGAAGACCCAGTACAAGTGAAAATTACTCTTAGCAGAGTAGAGCAACTGAAATATAAAGTCAAATCTCTTTACAAACATGTTTCTCACTGCCCGTCGCTGTAATACGTTCACTGTCGTGATGCTAGGCATTCCCAGCTGCTGAGAAGGAACATGTGGGTTGAAACCAGCTCCAGCCTGTTGCTCTTCTCGATGTTCTTTTTGTTTGTTTTTTAGTATTTGTGGGTCATGTACACACGCAGACCCTCGGAGCCTGTCTGCCTAACTCGGGAAGCATTTGCACTTTTTTTACGAACCTGGACACAGTTACATGGCTGGTTGGTTCACCCAACTAATGCAACCATTTATCTAGAACAGAGGTCACCCTCCGGTCCCCTTTGTGCCAAGTTCAGCTTTCTTTGCAGTGTCTGTGGTCAGTCACTCCATAGGCTCTTCTCTGGCCTGTCTTGGTGGTACGGAGTTCTTGCTGGAGCTGAATTCCCATAGAGCTGGGCAGGAAGTTGGTTATTCCTCTACTACAAAATAGAAGTATCTCTGTTTACAGAAAACAATATGCTTTTATTTGTGAAGCAGATTATTCTTCTTCTGCCATTCTGCGGGCCTATGTTTCTCCTCTTACCTCCCATGCTTATTTAAAGAAAGAAAAAATGTGGTATTTATATACAAACTGGATGAGCACCAGTTCAGTGCTGTTGGATGCTGGTGTGCTGTGACTTACCCCTTCCATTTTAACCCATTCTTTAGCAATCGAGCAGCTTTTCTAGACACTAACTTTTCAGCAGACATACCAATTAATTTTACGGGATTAAATTTGCTATTACTTGGTTCCTGTGCTTGTCAAAGTAGTACCTAATAGCATGCTGCATGGTGAATCACCTTTAACAAAGAGCATTGCTCATTGCCAATTTAAGGGAAAGGGAGAAACAGCTGCAAGGTTTTCAAAAGTACATTGTAACCAGGCACCAATATAGCTTTTAATGGTTTATTTCAATGCTGAGAAACTCTGGCAGAGGTGACTTTTCAGTCTCATCTGGAGACAAAATGTCTTTTTTTAACTCCCAAGTTTGTGTGAATTTGTTAGTGAGGGACTTGCCCAACAGGTGTCTTTGTAAGTTTTTTCATCCAAGGAGCTTGGAAACTTGCTTTGTTGTTGTTATTATATAACTTTCAATGCATATTATCACTTTGCCGTAATTCAAAGATCAAACCTTGAAGTTAAACTGGTAGATAATTTGATCACTGGAATTTCAAATCAGTTCAGAATAAAAATACATTGTCAATCCTTAGCAGTGATATTGATTAAATATTGGAACAAATTACCTTGAGGTGTGGGCCTCTTCCACCACTTAAATCTTCCTGTCTTTCCAAAAGGTATGATTCAGAAACTGCTGAGACAAGGCCATAGTGCTCCTTTCTTCTCACAGGACTACTCATAGTTTTTTCTTAATTTCTGTCAGATGCCTGAAGCTCTGAGAATAGGTATTGCTGCCACTTAACAGGTGGAACTGGCACAAGATGAAATTATCCTTTTAGAAAGTGCATTTGGGCAGAGTGCAAAAGCAGAGATTTAAAGTTTGATTTTCACTTATTTGCTTAAATCCCGTGATGTATAAAATAGTAACTGAGTTTCAGTTTTAGATAACATATTTGGTGTGCAATCTACAAACAGAAAATATGCTAGGGCTCTTATCTCTTGGTTCATTTTGATTGCTGCCATGGTGATGGCTGGTGCAGGCAGAACAAGAATTTGGAGAGTTGGTAAAGCAAGCTAGTGGTCCAAATAAGAACTTAACAGTTGATATATCATCTTACAGACTTCAAATAGTGTTACGAAACAAGAATATTAAAAATGTTAATAAACCACACTACTTCATGCATGGTTGAGCTGTTTTACAGGGAACATCTCGATTTTAATCATTTCTATTGTTTTTAAAGGCAGCAATGGAGAAGCCAATTAATCATCGATTGTTTGTAACAAGAATTTTGCAGGAATTTGAAAGTGACACATTTTTTCCAGAAATCGACTACAAAGACTACAAACTTCTCACAGAGTAAGTGTCAAAATGCATACTAGTCTTGTGTTCAGATGGAGGGCTTAATAATCTAATTTGAAAGTGGAAAGGTCCTATTAAGACCCACTTAAGTTACAGGTGCTTTTCACTGTATTTTTTCCCCAGAGCCATATTTTACTTGGAACCTGGAATTGCACCACACTCAGCACAGAGAGGTGGTTGAAACTTGCTGTGTTCTGCAACCTTCCCATAATCTTTACAGTAAAGAATTGCATTTGTCGGTTTGTTTGAAAAGTAGCTTTCTTATTGTTTTTCACTTTAGAATTACTCAAATATTTACTAAGCTTAGTAACTCTTAATATGTTGTTAGTCAGTGGTATTTAGCCCCTGAATGTCTTTAATAAAATGCAAA
>Ga0181612_179346_pt1 | contig 17087 bp, 8 predicted proteins | sample HoacroProtozoa21_FD_119630 | JGI IMG/M metagenome (GOLD analysis project Ga0181612, IMG submission 119630) | Hoatzin crop microbial communities from Cojedes, Venezuel. Combined Assembly of Gp0051906, Gp0051904, Gp0051908
CTGTAACTTTTTAACTCCTACTAAAAAGTGATATTAAATCTTACTGTTTTTCACAAAAAAACCACTTTAATTACTTTTGACAAAACAGCAAATCAAAATCTTTATAGTGCAGCCCATATATAAATGTGTAATCTCAGTTTATAAAGATAATTTTGCAGCCTGACAGAGAAAACTAAATCTAATTCTGGTCCCTAAAAAAAAATCATGAATCTGACACTGAAAATCTTTAGAAAAACGATGTTAATTCACTTGTCCTCTTACAACTTACTGACACTTACTTGCCCATCATGCATTTGGTTATAAACATCCAAACTCATGTCTATTGACTTAAAGGACTGATGACTTCATATAATTTGATTTTATATGTCAAAACCTTTTACATCAGCTTTTGGACCGTATTTTCTTTAGCAAGTAACATTAAGATATATATATATATAAATGGTTCAAAGGGAGACAAAGGACAAAGATGCTGTTTATCTGGAAAAAGTACATTGTACAATTTTATAATTACCTAATAGTTTACATCTCCAATTTTTTTAATAATTCTGAAAGTTATGCAAGACCTATAGGACTGATCTGTTCAATGAGATTTTGCATATTAGAAGAAAAAAAAGAAAATTCATTTTTACATACCAGATTTGTAGAATAAGTAATCACAGTAGTGAACTTTAAAGAAACAGGTTCATTTACTGCACTTAAGGATTTGATGCCGTATACACACAACAAAACATACTTTACAACATGGCCCACCTTTTCACACAAGACTGTGCCTACAAGTAGCCTCTGTAATAAGGCTACTGATCACATACCAAAAGTAGCAATGAGAAATCAACAGCAGTGGTCATCAGGCCGCTCTTATTTAAACAGTTAAATGCTTATTATGTGACTAATGCTAAAGAAAATGAGTTTGCAACATTGTCTTTATCCATTTTTACATGAATAATACATTTATCTACTCTTAATTAGCTCTTTAATCTTGTGATTTACATGGAAGAATTATATATTTGCTCCTCAAATCCCTCCAAAAATCCCAGGACCTCTATTTTCATGTGGGATACGCAGTCAAACAATTAACTCTAAATTCATATACTCTCAGCCGTGTAATACACACACACAGTCACTGCAAGTTACTTTCATGCATGTTAAATTCAGATGGCTATGTGGGAAAAGCTCAAGCTCCAATGGACTGGACTTGCAAAGAATTAAAGATTTTAGGTCTAAGTTTAGTTTTAGTTTCGAGTGTCTTTGTTTGATTTGTTTTTCAAATGTCTGCTAACATTCTGGTATGTTTTGAGCTGTTTGTCCATATGTCAAGCTACAAAAGCACTACAGTCGCTTCTGAAAATACTTTGCCAGCCTTTACATGGTTTGTATTTCTAAAGACTTTTCATTGTATGTGCTGTAGTAATAGCCAGTGTTGCTTTATCTGGCTTTATAAATACCTTGAAACTGCTGATATTTTACAAGATACTTGAGAGTTGGTCAGAGTACTTAGCTCCCTGATATGAAACTTCTGATGGAAGCTGAGCATCTTTCAGCCTATGACCAAGACCGAGTAGTCAACGCAGTCAGAACAAGAATATTTATGACTACTTCACAGTAAGAGCTAGAGAAGAAACATAATATTCAGAAACTAGATTGGCAGTGTTGAACAGAGTCTACTAAACCCTGATTAAATCCCTTCTTGTAGAAGAAAAACCTCTGTTGAAAATACTTTGAATGAGTCTTAAATTCTAATAGAAAGATCACCATTTCTCTCTAGAATACAGTGTAAAACTAAAGCCCAGATCTGAATAAATTACAGATAAATCTGCCTGAGGCCTAGAGTTCTGTTGACAAGGCTTACTAATAAATAAAATGCTTGTGTAAATATAGTTAAGTGGTGTACTATGCTAATCAATCATAATAACAGTCCAAAGATTTTGTTTCAAGTAATTCCTGTTGACAATAAATTTTCTCCTAGCATTTGTCTTCTGATGTGCTGTATATTCCATTTATTTCTTCTGTGTTACTCAAAAAATCTTAATATATTGCAGGTATTCCAGGGGGAAATTTCTGTTTTCAAACACAGTTTTTTTATACATACACCAGTATTTATACATAACTTTGCAGACATTTTTTGTTTTATAGGATTTTTAATTTTTTTTCTTTTTAACAGTGTACCATCATTTTATTTATCTTATCATCAAGCACTTTACTAACATAATACTGGATATCTAAGTTCTCCAGCTTTTACAGTGACAACTCCATACTCCGCGTACTAACATAGTGGGACATTTGGAGCATGGAGGGAGATCACAAATTATTTTGTGCACTAATCTTCAATATTTTTAATAGCTAATCTCATCTTTTTTTTAATCTCAGTTAAAGCCATCACTCTAACAAAGCACCCTGGTATATATTTCCCTCATTCTGAGCTTGACTTGGACTATCAAGGGAGAGAGTTAACGAAATTCTTGCCATTCACTTCAGTAGAAGTAAAGCCAGGCATCACATATTTGAAATGAAGCAAAAAATGTCTCACAACACTTCTAATTACACCCTGGAGAAAACTGCCACTGAAATATATATGCAAAGAATTCTGCTTTATATTCCAATCATTAATTTTATGCTGATTAATAGAAAATAAAACAGAAAATATTTGAATCTTGCTACAATAAACTTCAGCATTTCAATTACTTCCCTTCTATCTAAGTGTATTTATGTGGAAGATGCGTAATAGGTATGTTTGTTGTTATTCTGCATGATATTGGTGTGTTACTCTCCTCCTAGATCCCTGAGGAGGATTTCAAGTTTTCAGGTAACAAGCTTCACCACCCTCTGTCTGCCACCCACCTCGGTGGGAGGTAATTTTACAGGATACATTTTCCCTAATGATAATGGATTCTTTGTAATATGAAAATCTCTTCTATTTAGGGGATGAGGCGATGATACATAAAACCAATCCATTAAATGTTTATATTTCTATAAAGCAAAATTATTCCTTCAGAGGACAGGCTTTAAAACACATTGCTTTTTAAAAACACACACCATCTGTAGGTCCTGCCTGTAAAAGGGAATGGCCCTGCTCAAAAGCCTTTAGTTTTGTTAGTCCTGCAGGCAAAGACATGATTTCAAAAATAACCCTGAGCAATGAATATTTATCACAAGAAATTTTCCTTTGAAAACTACTGAGTCATTAATGATTTGGATACTTTTGAGGCAATACATCCAAAGACTACCTTTTATACCAAGGCCATCAAACCCAAAGAAGGGAAGAACACCTTACGTTTCCATACAATCAGGGCAAATATACTCACTAACAACGGAACCAGCCCTCCCACTCAGAAAGCTGAAGTGGCTTCACTGATAGCTAGGAAAGCCAACAGAAAAGTATCCAAGCTGCCTGACCATCCTAAGAACTACAGGTACCGATAGCGAGATATGGATTGCGAAGAGCAGATACAGAACACCTGATCATCCAACAGTACAAAATGGTATAAGTAAAGGAGTAAAAATGAGGAGCACAGCTAATGTGAGAGATTAGGAAGGAAGATAACTAAGCAGGGCACCTAGGAATAAAATTGCAGATGACCCAAGCTACTGGAAATAATGTGTAACCAGCACAATTGATACAGCTAGCAGAGGGCCAGAATGAAAAGAATAATACTGTCATTCCATAAGGACCTTAGTGAAGTCTCTCCTTCCAGGACCACAACAGTTATTATATCACACTGAGGCGAAAGTCTGGGAAATTAAATAATCGCTTCATAGCAATCTGCCTATTGGCTGGACTTTTCTCAGATTGTGCAAGTGGAGAACAGTGTGGGGAGATGAAAGGGAGCAGTGGTTGCCTTTTCCAGCAAGTCCTGTAAGCCTAAGGAGCAGGATGATCAGGCCATTTGCTGGAGTACTTTGCAGGCTAATGGGAAAGGGGAAGGTGGAAAATCAGATGTCCTTTTGTCTTTCAGAAGCTACTTTGTTGAGTAATTACTCAGTGAATTCCGTAATCATACTAGAATGGTCAGATATTTTACAAAATACATAGGGCTAGAATGTCTCTTTCTTAATGTCGACTTGCTCAGCTTGTTGCACGAGAGTGGGAAAGCATTGTTTTTTGAGAATGTAGTATCAGGCCCGTTCTCATGTTTCTGGATGAGTTGTACAATAGCAGTTATTCAGGTTTTGACATGGCCAGTCTGTGCAGGGAGTAGCCACAAACCAAAGTACCTTGATCTGAAAAAAGATGGTTGTGGAAGCCAGGACACACTGACACAGTGCAGGCTCACCTAATGTGCTAGGACAGCTATGCTGCTTCTGGTACCCAGCCTGCTACATGGTACAGCTTCCTTTTTCTCAAATGTTTTACCTAAAAGAAGGTTCACAGTGCAAACTAAATAAACACTGGTGATTCCCTGTGGTGAAATGGGAAGTGACATGTATTGCTTCCCAGTTTCACAAAGTTTTGTTCCATAAGGTAGCGTACATTGAATTTTGTCTACTTACAGGGCCACATCATGAAAAGAACAGCTGCTAATTTGCAATACATATTGACTTAATGAAAAATTACAAACATCCACCATCCTTCCAGATTTGCTTTGCGTCACTTAATATTTTTGAAAGCCAAGATTTTACAAACAAATAAGAGAATATGGCACTAAAACTTTATAACCTGGCTTGAATTCGGAAGAACAAACAACAGACTGAGCATAGGGGACTAGGGCATTTTAAGTTTTAGACTGCTGTTTACAACAATGAAAAGAGAAAAAATGGAGTAATATACATTCTAATGAATTGTGTTTCTGGAGCTTCCAGCGCTGCAGAACATTAAAACCAGCACTTTTTCTTGAACTTTACTCATATTGACACAAATCTGTGTTCACATATCACCTGATTCTTCATTCTCCTTTCTCATCCTCTACCACAATAATTATGTTCAATAACCCTAAACAAAATTACTGTCAGTTCAGTTTATTTTATCAAACCTTCATTATTTTTTGGTTATGGAAGTTTTCTTTTACAACATTTCTTTCAATAACAGTTGCAGAAATATTCCCTGAAATCTGCATTTCCTCTGCTGCTTATTTTTCCTTTTAAGAAGTAAACTTGCCTTAGTATTTTCCGTTCCTATTTACCTAGTTTTCAAACTTGTCGAACTTGCACTTTTTGGGTTATTAAAATAATCCCAGCCTACCTAATCTGCAATGACTCAGTTGAAAAGTATGTTCTGCCATTTTAAATCTGATTTATGAGTTGAAACTAAAGTAGTAATCATAAATCAGTTCTGTGTGTAACCTCATGTGTATATACAGTAACACCTTTCTGAAAACAGATATTATGTGCAAAACTAGGAACATACTACCTCACTATAAATTGTTCCCTATGTTGTCACTGGTGCCATTTATTCTTAAAAAACTAAGCCTACAGTAGAATTGTTCAAGTAATGTAATTTCATATCTTTCTCTTGCAGATAAAACAGACTTTGAATCATCTTTGCATAAGGTTATGGGGTGTTCAGCAGTTGCAAGCGGCTGTGCATGTTAGATTACCACAGTTCTTCAAAGAAACACTGACCAGAGCCTCCCAAGTAATTTATCCTTGCCCTACTGATTCCAGGAGCTACCAACTCAGTATGCATCTTCTTTTCCATGTTCATGTGCCAAGATTTAAAAGAGTGTCTCTAAAACAGAGTAATCCACCCTTGTCTGTATTCAGGGCACCAGTCAGTTTAGACAGCATCTTTTATCTTAAACTCAGTCTATTCTCTTGCTGCATAGAAGAGACCGTAGTTACCCTCACACTTGCAATGAAAGGTGCCTTTGGGGGTTGTTTTTTTCCCCCCTTCCGCAAGTATGTAACTCTGTTATACTAAAAATTACCTCTCTCAACCTGTTTTTTTCAATAAGATGTACAATTCTTGTCTCTCCTTTTGAAAACTACTTTCTGTTCCTCAAAGAGGAATGTTTCTTTTACTGAAGGCTCTTTTTTAAATTTTTTTTTAATCAATGTATACATTAAATTATTCATAACTACACAAGCTATATCTGTACAGCTTATTATTACAGCTCAAACACACCAGCAATCTACTAGGCAAAAAAGGTCAGGACTGACTGATCCCTGCAATCTTTTTCTTAAGCAAACCATAAGGGTTATAAAAACCCAAAAGGAAATGGTCACATGATTGGGAAGATGCATACAAATTCAAATATTACTAATGTATTTTAAGATTTATAGATAATTGTGATTAAATTAATAGCTCTACAGTAACAATTACAACATACAACTGTTAATCTGGTATTACTCAAAAAGGATGCATGCACATAAGTCCAAAGATGATGAATAGATCACATAGGATTCCCCTTTCATTTTATCTCAGCAAGGTCTGGAGTAAAACATCATTATCCCAGGAATCTCCCAACAGCTTCAGTGGCAGTGGTCCAAATGTAGATTTTCACCTACAATACTCAAGTTTGCATACCAGTCTCCAGCACCTTCTCAGAATAGCAGTGTTGTCTTTGACACTTGCACTGACCTTGAGATTTACTGTATTTTCACTCAGACTTTGAATATGGTAGAAAAAGACCACGTTGTTGCTAGACTTTTTTAATGCTGATGTAGAAATTAGTTTAATGCTTCCCAATTCTGTCAAAATGTTTCTGGAAAAAACTACTGCTGAGAGTGACAAATCCATTAACGCTGTCACACACACCGGAAATGAAATCTGTAAAACTTTGCTGTCCTTCAGCAGTTTGCAGATGAAGATTGTTAATCTTGAAAATTTAAAGTACGGTATTTGATAAAGTGAACTGGATAGATATAGAACTGGCTCCTGACAGTTTCCTACCTTGGCAGGCTTTAAAGCACAGTTATAATCTGTAGCACTCACACTTGCAGAGCACTCTTTTTTGGCTCAGATAATCTCTTATCTTAAAGCATTTCAGAGTTTAACTGACTAACAATAATCTTGTGGAGCTCAGAATTCACTGTGAGCGTAAGGAAGTGAACACACTCATCGCTTCTTGCAACATTGAAGTGCCAAGCCAAAATCAACAGTCAGTGCAACTCCACTGACTTCTAGGCATGTGTTTGATACACTAAAATGTCAGTGTGGAACTAAGTTCTGTTGTGATCTTTAAACACTTAATTGTTAATACACTTACTAAAATTTTCTTACCTTTTTCCCCATTAACCATATAACATGCCAAGAATCTCAAAGCATGACTACTTCATGAGAACCATTATACATGTAGTTAACATTACATCAACATCTTAAAGCAAAAATTACCTTCAGGCTCAAGATTTTGCTTGCTGCAGTTCTAGGAGAAGATGCTCTTAATTAATAGTTTTTTCACTACCAGTAGGTAGGATAAGTCAACATAGAGAAACTAGACTTTCCTTGCCAAGAAGACGACCAGATGTTGTCACAGAGATTGGATATCCCTGAATGTTGTAACTACTCTTTAGCCTGGCAGTCACGTAAGAAATGAAAGCCACATTAGACACTTATATAGTCCCAATCAGCATGACCTTGCAGTTTGTATGACTATTTAAATAAGTGCAAAGGTGGCACAAAGCAAAGGAAAAACAGGTTGTAACATCAGACTGGCACTATTTTTGCACATTGCACTTACAGTTATCACTAAGCAATTACATATATAGCAAAGTTTTAGTCTTAACTTGGTCTGCTTATTAAGTGCTTCCAGAGGCAGATTCTTGGATACAAGATGAGCTGCTAATATTCCTTTGCATCTTTGCATTATTCCTATTTTATCTGAAATACCACATAAGAGTACTTTATAGCACAGTTTTAGGCATTGCTTTTAACACGCCAATGCTTTCCCTGATAATGACTGTTGTTGTTTCCTTTGTGTAAGAAATTAACATTTTATTTATGTGCTCTAACATATATTTGTATTATTTAAACACAAAGCAGTAGTAAATAGTAGAACATACCTGAACAGCAAACACTCCCTAGAGAGGACAGACACTTGCAAGTGGCCAGCAGAAGTAAACAATGAAACTGAAGAGTAAAATCAAGCCAAGTAAAGAATACCTGCAAAGGGAGGATAAAACCGCTGTCATACAAGTTACAGTACTGAAAACACACAGAAAACAATTTCAAATAATTTATTATGAATCAATGGAACAACAATCTTTTCGCTTCTTTCTACTTGTAACTTCACTTACTTTAAAAGTGCCAAAGAAACAATTTAAATTTATCATAGCTCGTTATTTTGAACTTAATCACTCACATGTTTCTATCAGCACAGTACTAACAGTGGATCTACATTTATTAACCAGTTACGATAGAAAAAGATGGAAAACATTGTTCTTGGGAAAAAAGATGGAGAAAATGTTTTATGTGAAATTGTAAGAACCAGTATCCACCTACTTAAATTAACACATAACCACAAACTCTCATGATTGCTTACAAAAAATAAGAAATATCTACCATATTTGAAATGCAATAAACAACTAATTTATAGTAATATATACTTCTTTTCAGCTTTTGGATCAATCATTTTGAATGTTTCAATGAGCATTCAACATTTTAAATTTTCCTTTGATTCATAAGCCAGGGGCCCCAAAACCACGGGATATTTATTTTCCTTTATGTGACTAGTTGTCTATGATTTCTGAAAAAAAAGCAAAGAATGTCCTGTGGTCAGTGAATGGTCAGTACCATTCATGCTGCTGTCATGTCTGTCATAACATCTAACAGAAGCAGGGTAGCTTCACTAAATAATTAGTTAGTGCAAGAAAACAGTTTCCAAGAACAAGACTCCACTGACAGTGCTTTGGGAAGATTCACTGAATGTACTTCTGGGTGCTTTCTCGGTTCATTGCTCTAATCGTATTTCTTCGCAGCCAGTCAGGGCTGTCTGGCTTGTCCCTTTCCTGATGGACCTGGATCTAGAGCACACAGTTATTCCCCCTGACAATGCGGTAGCCATAACTGTCTCAGTGCAAGAGAAGAACTAAAGGACACTTCACAGAAACCTTAAAGAAAGGCCAAAAGCTTTGTCAAAACATTAGCTGAAAACAAGATAAGAACCTCTCCTATGGAATTAAACTAATACCTTCAGAATGTTACAGTAAAGTGCTCTTAATTAATCTAACTATGTGGCAGTGGTTTTTGATTTGCAGATTAATTACTTATTTTCCTGTAGCTGGAATTATATATTTGCACATCCAGAGTTTTGCTGGAAGTGAGGGTACTGAAAAATGACCTGTGTGACATTTTCAGTAGGAAACTCATTTATACACTTCAGGGTACTGCAGATAAAACCTCACATTCTGAGCTGATGAACAATATATCTGATTTAATTCAATCTACTTAAGGATATCAATAAAAAAAAGAAATTAACTCCAGATAAGAGTGGACTGAAGGGAATGTGTAATCACAAATACAATGGAAAAAAAAAGCAAAACATAAGGTTTGAATATCTGGCGTTGCAGAAAGAGCCACAGAGCTTGAATTTTGACCAAAGGTACCGTAGTTTGTGCAGATGCCTTTCCTGATTTTTATTATATTAGCATTTTATACAGTGATATCACTATCAAAATTGCAAAGAGAACCACCTTGAGAACATTACAAATATGATTTTGAAAGTTGTGAAAGCTCATCATGATATTAAATGTCATAAGTCCAACATAATTTTTCTCCCAGATTATACTGTTGCTCTTTTAAAGGAAGAGGAAACTTCCTCTCTCCTAAAACAGCAATTATAGTCTACTGGACTATCTTGTTCTATGTTATACCCTCCTAGGCAGGACACAGAATATACTAGTCAATCATATGTCACATTAACCCTAGAGGAAACTTCTGTCTTTACTAATCAAAGGATTAGCAAAGCTGGTAAGGACATCGAGAAACAGACAGGCACGAGGGGCGAAATGCAATTCTTGGTAGGCATAATCAGCTCTTGACTCAGAACTTCAATTCGAGTTTTCAGTCCTTTCAATGAATAACATATTTGATACGTCTATTAGATTGTCAGCTTTTGTACTGCTACTTTCTTTCATGGACATTTTTTTCTTAATTTGAAGAATTGATAAGGATAGATTAAATAGGATGAACAGGATGAGATGCAATGAATAATGACTGTAGACACTGAAGAAAGCCTATATTTAGATGTTTTAGTTTGATTAATACTTGCATCACTCTATCAACATCCAAGGCTTTTTGAAGATATTAAATAAGACAAATGTGTTTCTCAGGAGTCTGAAATTCTAAAATGCAAGTTTTAAAACAAAAGTGTAAATGTTTCTGCCTATTTTTCTTATTATAAAATCACTTTGAGCCCTTAAACTTTGAGCTGACTTTCTTCAAAATATAAAGATGTATTCCTCAGAATAAAGATGTATATTTTCCAGTCCTCTATCTCTTCTCCATTTCCTAGTGCTTTTTCATATTCCAAATTGCAATGAATGCTTACATTTCACCCACTTTCCAATTCAGAAGTTATCATATCTCTCGAGCTCATAACTAGCCTCAACAGTAAATCAATGTTAATATCTTCATTTAAGGTAGCTCTGACTCATTTGCCAGAAATGCAGGCAAAGATTCTACCTCAGGCTACCAAAGTGATGCTGCAATAAGCAGAGGCTCACAGTAACTCCAAACCATCAGGCATAGACTGTCAGCCTAATACTGTCAGTCACACCGATAAGCCACATCCTCTTTAATTAGGATTTAATTCATGCTAAAGCTCTGTTAATCTTATATTTGCATTTTATCCTGCTATCTAATAAATGCTACTTTTTCCTAAAAATTAAACACATCTCTTCTTTTTTCTATCTTGTTTCTCTCGCAGAACAGCTTATTAACCTTTCCAATTTTATTAGAAGTCATCTTTCCTGTTATCATCTTTTCACCATCTAGCTTTCATTCTTTTATCCAACACCCTTACAAAAATTATCTATACCTTGTTATTTGAAAAGGATTTTGTACTTTATTCACACCATAAATTCTCTCTCCTTCTCTCATATGCACACACAGATATGTATATAAACAGACGAATAGGATGGGAACAAGGTTAGAGATGTGAGATGCATCCAGTATAATTTTCGGCTCCCTTATGGACAAGTCCTATGGAATTACACACATGAGCTCCAGGAGATTTTACAGTTTTCCTTTGAAATCTCTAAGAAACAATAAGCTACTCAGTAGGGAATTCCAGAACATAACCACTATCAAAGTACACAGAGTGAATCAAGAACTGAAAACAGGGAACAGATCAACAAGCCCACATGATCAAGTGCTGCCCCAAAAGGTCCACAGACTGTTTACCACTCAAGAAAATTCTGCACCAAATTTTAGACAGAAAACTACAATGTACTACAGTAAAGAAGTCAGAGAGACAGAGCGTTACAAGGGTCCCAGGTTTCTCAGACCATTATTATTTTCTATTACATTTTCAAGGATTTCCCTCAAGGCTTTGTACACCCCTTTTTTTTTTTTTTCTTTCTCTAATATTTCATTGTATTCCCAGGCAAACAAGGTTTTAGGGTGGCTGTCTTCATAACATGTTTGTTAGAGATTCTCTCTGCATTTTCTTGAGCATTTGAAACATAAACATAGTTATAACCGTAAATTCATTTCTGTAGCCATGCTCTGGCAATGCCTCAGCAAGAGAAATGGAGGAAAGTTGTCTGGTTATCAACAGCGCAAGGTGCTACAGCAGCCCAGCTGGATACAAGAGCTGTGGCAAGGTGTGACAGGGTTGACAAAGGTGTGCAACACTTGACAGCTCTTCTCTGAGAGCTAAGGATCAAGAAAGAAGGTTATTCGAGGTGTGGGAGGTGGATAGCATATCTGCAGTGAAGAAAAATAAACGACAGTAGAGAAAGATGCAGTTAAAGATGGGAAGAAAGTGCATGACATAGTAAAGAAAAATGGGAAAGAAAAATCACAATACAAAAAGAGGCAACAAAGCTGGGGAATCTTTAGATCGCAAATAATTTTCCGTCAATTAAGTTGCGTTCTCAGAGACAGCATTAGAAGCTTGGATTTGGACAGGTCAGGAATCATACCTTTTGGATGTGATCTTCATAGCATGTTATACTTTGCTAGATATGTAAATTGAGGAATTCAATTACATCCCTTACAGGTTCACTCTGAGGTTGCTTATCTTTGTTTTGATAGCAGAAGACTAGTTTTATTAATTTGAAGTACTGCAAAGGAAGGAAAAGTTGAGATATAATTTCTTAAACAGCTACAAACTATATTCATACGCAAATTAAATACTGCAAAAAAATAAAAGCTTCTTATTGAAAAACAAAATACCGTGACTGACAAACTGGTAGTGTTAATTTTGTACTTTTTGAAGTGCAATAGGGAAGTTGAACTTTCTAAATGTGAAGTCCTTCCTTTTGTTGCACGTTTGATAGAAAAAAAAATATTCAGATGGAAGAAATAAGAGTTACTTATTCATCCGTGTCAACAGCAGTACATTAAGCTAATTTTAGTATTTGTCAAAAGACTGAAAATAGGATGGCACCATTTTCCAAAACTGATGGTCTGAAAACTACTACTGGATGTCCCTGCCTGATCACCCAAGGCACAAATACACTCTAAAAATTCTTTATCAAATATAAGTGGACCTTAAAGAACGGACTCCAATGACTTACACCACAGACTGCAAAATGAAATATGCGCTCATGTGGCTGTGCTTTATGAATTACTGGAAGGATGAATGTACTACAGCGATGTATGTTAAACCAAGCACATTATAACATGAACAAAAGAGAAAGGAATATTTCACACAGTTCCACTGTCCACAGAATATTTTTTGTAGCAAACTGATCATTTTATACTGGTGACTCTTCCCCTTATATCCTTCTGCTATTAAAAAGTTAGATATTGTTTTATTTATTTTTAATCACATCAGGAGTGATGTCAGCTGCTATCTGAGATAATGTTTCTACTAAGACGGGACCTACGCTACAAAAGTTTTTTTAAAACTGCTTTTGACAACAGCATGTATTACGGCACAAGCAAGATTCAAAGACTACTGGCACATCACTGTCTGTAGGTTGCTGTAGCCCATAAGCAACTACAAGATGTTCTTTAGAAAATCATATTTTCACAGAAAGACCATTGACAAATAGAAGAGCTTGTTTGTTTAAGCCCCTTCCTACTGTAATTACTTGTAAAAACTTACCGCTTATAACAGGTTTGCTGACAAAATATGGAAGATAGACTCTAAACTTCTTCCTATTCAGTGCTGTCTTCAGATTGAAATACATATTTTCCTGTTTCCATCAGTGAAAGTGATGTGCAGCGAAAATGAAAGTAGATTTAACATTGCTAAAATGCTATTCCATAGTTGATCATGCTCAGATAATGTATTCCAGAGACAAAGACTAAGATTAGAGAGATTTATATTTCTCTCCTGACTGCCCCACAGGAGTAGGCGTAATAGACAAAAGATGATGAAATTCTATCAGTTACAGAAAACTCCATAAGCCAACCTTATTCATACAAAAAGGGTATTTTCAAGGAATCATGACTTTGTTTTCTAACATATGAATTGAAATGAACAGGTATAATAATCCTCTGGACCTTGCTGACATAGATTCTCTACCTTTTCTCATTCAAATTTTATCTATCACATAAATATTGATCTTTTTAATATGTGACTTGATTATAACGCTTCTTAACAACTGCATTTCTATATCCTGGATTATGCTGCACAAAGTCTTATCTGTTTGTATATAGTAATGAAATCTTTCACAATCTATTCTTTAGAATACTTCAGGTTGGACAGGCTTCTTAAAGCTTACCTCTGAAATAAGGTTTGTCAAGGGGACTTGAGTTATTGTTCACTGGATTTCTGAGAATTCCTTCCATAATACCTTGTTTCCCACCAAGTCTTTGAGTTACTGGCAGAAATATCAGCTGAAAGATGACAGCAGAGCTGAAACGTCAATTTCTTTCAAACTGCTTGCTTAAAGGGCCAGCCTGCAGAGAAGTTAAAAACACAATATATGAAGTCTTTGTGAAAAAGAACAGGAATTGGCCCTATTGATCAACCATATTGATGTGGAGCTGTTTATTTGGGTTTGTGTAGGGTATGTCACCTATATTCTCTTTTTATGCTACATATTTCAATAAATGTTAGCAGAAACATATGAAGAAATTGCCCAGTAAACCCAGCTGTGCCTTCACACTCAGATAAATGGTAAGCTTTTTAGTCCAAATAGATTGGGCTGAGATGAAAGAATATAAAAAGTAAATGAAGATGGTATAGGGTGGGATTCTCGCTTCCATTAAAAGACTCCAAGAAAATGGTTCTCCCCCAAAATAAAACGAATTAGTTGAATTGCATGCTGACCTGAACTGCCAAAAAGGCCAGTTCACTTGTCCTTATCTAAAGAGATTTGTTTGCAAGTGTTTGAATTCTGCCTGATGCAGTACTGATCAAAAGGTGCATGGCTTTCTTTAGCTGTGAAAGATGGCGTTTTTGCTGAAACTATCTGATATTCATTTCAGACTCAAACTGTCAGTAACAGATTGCCACTCGCCAGTAAAAAGTTCACTATAAAGAATTATATGTCCTTTCTGTCCTTGGTCGCAGTTACTGTGTTATCTACAGTAGGCAATTTTCTCCTCTTTTACTTGGCAAGACAACGGGGATCTAAAAACGTTATGATCTCCAGGCATTTAGCTTTAGTTAAATTTCCCAGTGTTCAAAAATAAGATGAAAGTCAACAAGAAAGGTTAAATTCAAACAATCCAGTGCTTACAATTTACATCATTGAAACCAAAGCCCCATTTTGTAATTTTATCAGGAGTTTAAGCTGTCATATTTAATAGAGGTACCAAAGGATACTCTATATATACCAGCCACTCCTAGAATATCTCTGTCTTTTTTATATATAATTCTGACTTAAATACATATATTAATTTGTACCTTTAGCTTAATCTTTCAGTAACAGAGAAAGGAAATAGCCTAGGAAGTTCAGTATTCATATTTCACACAATAACTTTGGAAAATTTCATATGGAAAAAAAACCTTCCTGGAAAATGTCTAGAAAAAAGCTTCAAGCTGTGCAAAGTTTTAGGAGAGGTTTGGTGAGGTTTTGGGAGGTTAACCTTGATTTTTTTGCCTTTTTTTTTTAAACCAAGATTACAATATATATATGGTACAAAATAAATTTAACAGCTGTCACGTTTCTATTCAGTCATTACTTCTTAAAATATTTCAAATGATCCCCTGATAAAACAATACATATATACCCCCACATGCACAGAAATGGCTTACACTGCTTTCTTTTCAGCGCACACGATTTCTCAGAGTAAAAGCTGCATACACAAGTTGCATATTTACAGATTTACTACCTCTGATAGTGCTAGCATAAAAAAATACCATAGGGAAAGGATTCTTAAGAATACATGCTTCAGCTAACAAGCACTAAATAGAAATGAGAAGGAAGGATTTGCATTTTCCAAAGTAATCTTCTTTTTCTTTTTTTTTCTTTTTTTTTACTGTTTGGCTATGAATGCTCTTCTGAAAGTAGAGTCTGAAGACGATGAATCATTTGGGTAACTTATACCTGGTATGAAAGATATGAAGAAATAAGAAAGAAAAAAAAATATATTAGAAGTAAGAAGATTGTCAGGTGTAGCATAGATAGCTGGTGATAACTATCAACAACTATTACAAACCCATTGTCTAATTTGGACTCTTGGGTTGCTGTTATTCTTTAATCTTCAGTTAATAAAAGTCTGAAACTTGCCCAACTGGAGTTTTCAGGGTATTACTAGTTATTTGCAGGCCAAGGTTTATTATCTATCTGATAGGCTGTCATAAAACAGAAAACCTAGTAACCTCCTAAAGCTCAGCAGATAAAAGATGTATACTCTGAAGCACTACTTTTCACGAAGCTCGAGAGCTTTGAAGCTTTACTTTCTAGGATGAAAACGGTGCTTGGGCAGGGAATGGAGGACTGCCCAGCCTCTGCCATTTTAAGACGCCAAGTGGAGAGACCAGGCTATCCGATGTGGTCGTGAAATTACTACTGGCAGAAAAAAAGAAGACACTTGCAGGTTTTGATCAATTTATAATTCCTCTGGCAACAGCAGCTGAAGACACAGTCATATTAGATACCATTGTCATGAAACTGAATGCTGTCATATTAGCGCCAGAATTGTCACAATGCTGATGTAAAAGCAGCAATGTAGTTTAAAATTTTCAGCACCAAGTATGTTAAGGAATTCAGTTGTACTTAGGTAACAGCTGAATTTTTACATAGCACAAGTATAAAAATATGCCTGGAAATACTTCCTTTCCTCAGTTTATTCACTAGAAGTGAAGAAACAAAGGAAGAGTTAAGAAGCAGGTAAATTGCCAAATAGAGTGAAGTTGCAGCTATCAGTGGCTGGATTTCTCAGTTACGTACTACTACATCTCACTTTCCCAAGCAAATATATCAAGTTGTAAAACACTATTCCTAGATGAAATACAGTGAGCTCTGACCAAAGCAGGTTAAAAAAAGAGGCGATAGCATGCAATGGGAAGGAAAAAGAAACCTGGTAATTAATTGAGCATGATCCTTACCCAGTTCCTACTCTCCCTCTCTTCGTTCTTCACATGTCTGAAGGCATGAGATTCTGCTCAAACCTATTGTTAAGCCAAAGCAGCCTGATCCTTTCAAGTACTGACAAAATAAATCTGTCGCAGCGGTCCCCCAATGGCTTTCATGTATTCTGTCCCACTAAAATGACCACAATGAGCCATACAATCATCATATTCAGACAGCATTACCATAGTTCACTTTATTTAGGGACAGACTGTGAAAATAATGGCCAGAATCCTCCGTCTGCATCTCATCCAGCTATCCACCGCCTCACTGAGCCAAGTGACCATAAGTGTATTCTCCCGAGTGCTAGTCTTTCCACAGATTCTCAACGCTCTTCTATTCTCAATTCAAAGTCTTAATTCTCCAATTGATGCCTAGATCAGGTTTTCAGCTACTCAATGACAGTCATTTCAATGAAGCCTTTAGCTTTGCGATCCATGATACAATACGACTTTCAGTTAGAAATTTAGGATTAGGCATAATAGTAAAAAGCAACAACAATAAAGCGGTCTTCTCCCTTA
>Ga0181612_155743_pt1 | contig 17086 bp, 14 predicted proteins | sample HoacroProtozoa21_FD_119630 | JGI IMG/M metagenome (GOLD analysis project Ga0181612, IMG submission 119630) | Hoatzin crop microbial communities from Cojedes, Venezuel. Combined Assembly of Gp0051906, Gp0051904, Gp0051908
ACACAATGTACTTAACTGTGTAGAAATCTCCCGTAACTGCACATCTTTACTTCCTGCCTCCAAATGCCAGTTCTCCAAGGTTAAAACTGAGATAAGCTAGCAGGGCAGCATAAGAAGTCTGCACCAAAATTAAGTTCACGGTTGTTTTGAGGCTCAGAAGATGTCTTTTCAGGCTGTCCATATGGCACTACTTGTACACACACATTCCAAAAGTGCACTGGAAAGATGATGCCATTTTTTCCACAGGTTACACAAAAAATCCTTACATGAATACAATGAGTTAAAGGAAGACAGCATCACATGGAAGAAACAACGAAATAAGTTTGTGCACTTTATTAATCTACATGTATCCATCACATGAACTGCAGCCATTTTAAATACTGTGAAGCAAATTTTTCATAATCTAATTTCAAGCTTCAGGGTCACCCTGCTTTTATGAAGCATACCTTAACAGAAGAAAGAGTTAGTGTGTGCAATTTGTGAGGTTGTTTTCCTTCCTCGTTAGGCATATAACACATTAGGCATATGCTTATACATGGCCTGGAGACTAACCTGCAGACCAGGAAAGTTACTACACAGATTTAGAGAGCACTTAACAAAAGTCAAGTCAGGCTTCATCTGCCTTCTCCATGTATGTCCTTTCCTTCAGGAAACAAGCTAACAATGGAGCCCAAGGGAGAAATCAAGACAAATCAAGTTACTTAGACACTTTAAGGCCAAACACAGTCCACGTTGCTGTGGGATAGTGATATCTTCCACAGCCCTGATGGCCAGTTATAGAATGGTTTGGGTTGGAAAGGACTTTCAAAGGTCATCTAGTCCAACCCAAAGCAGTTTAGAAGGAACTTCTAGTGCAATCAAGCAGCTACGATGACAGTCCTTTTATTATAGGTTGTAGATTTGATTGTCAAGTACAGACAACCACTTGCAGCATAGACAGGACACTGAGCCAGTCCCACCCTCACACTAAGACAGGCCATTCTCACCTATCACTCAACCTCTCCATCTTTGTACAGCCAGAATTGAAAAGGCTTATTTGCATGCATCAGCTATATTAGAATTTGAATACCTAAACTTCTTTTTGAAAGTACTGTCAACAGTCAGTCTCTCCCAGGTGCATAAACAACTTCTGTCTTGAATCAGCTACACACAGTTGAGGCTGCCAGGAGCTGAGGTCACCACTGGCATTTTTAATGCCAAGATTCAACAGTCCGTAGCATTATTGGGCCATTTAATTTTGGCCCTCTCTTGCTTATAACTCTGTGCTTCTCTAAGAGCCAAAATACACATTTCTCTCATGCTGCAGGTCTTCCAAGTTGAAGCATCAACAGAGCAGTAGCTTCCCTCTGTCCTCAAGCAAATATATTACTCAGCTATGAGCCAGCTCCTCATTACTCAGCCAGCTTATGAATACAGCCAGCAGGAACAGTGGAAATGTGGCACGCAAGAACTTTTTACACAGATGATTGCTTCCCCCTTTCACATTCTTTCCCATGCATTATTTGCCTTCTCAGAACAGATGTCCTTAGGCCTAGGGACTGCCTTTTCAGCTGTCTGCACAGGCTGCAGAGCAGCAGAGCTCTGACCCCAGCTAGTGCTTCAGGGCAGCAAGACAACACATGCCGAGGGAAGTTCTCTAGCGGGAAGGTACTGAGTCACTGGACAAGTATCCAGTGCCCTCATCCTGTCTGACTGAACTCTTTTACCCCAAACACTGCTCACTCCTTTCCCCTTTGTATTCAACCAGTGAAACTAAGGCGCGGTAGGAGACCTTTACCAGTCAGCTCAGACCAATAAATCACTGCAGAAGTGGACAATATCCCAGGCCTCTCAGCTGTGCCAGCCTACTCACTCGCTTGTTGTATCCTCAGATCTGCGGTCGATTAACATAACACAAACAGGACAGAGGCATGGATTTGTCATGGCCCTAGACTCTCGTTAAATGTCACCCATGGCCAACGCCGCTGTCATTTTGGTTGAAAGTGAAGGTCACCTTGCTCCCATCCCTCCTTGCTGCCTATGGAAGTTAGCGTACCTTAACTCCACCAGCTCAACAGATCTTCTAGACTCTGGGAGATAATTATGCTTGCTAATAAAGGTATAAACGTGCTCTCAGTTTCCCCAGTAATTCCTTTACAAATGACTCGTCCGGACCATAGGGCTTGTACAGTCAGAAGTGACAGAAGGTGACAGAAGCTGACTTACAAACCACTTCTTATGCATTCTTTTCTCACCTTGATAGCACCTGACCTTTGTTAGCTTGGCTTACACAACTCTTCAAGAGAAGTATTTAGCCTCTCAGTCCCATCTTTTGAGGAGCTAAGAGCAACAGAAATACTACAGCTCTTCCCAGGCATTCCCCAGCCACAAATAAGCAGATTTCCATTACCAGAAAGACAATTAGTTCTAAGTCTTGGTAAGGAAAAAAGCTTTTAAGAAGCCTGTCTTCACCAATGCATCATACACTTGTTGCAAAAATAGCTGCTGAGGTTACAAATGGGAATTTTTACAATGCTGCTCAAATTGGTCAGGCATTGGAACAGGCTGCCCAGGGAAGTGGTGGAGTCACCATCCCTGGAGGTGTTCAAAAAACATGTAGATGTGGCACTTCAGGACATGGTTTAGCAGTCATGGTGGTGTTGGGGTGATGGTTGGACCTGACGATCTTAGAGGTCTTTTCCAACCTACAATTCTATGATTCCATGATTCTTAAGCTCTGCTACAAGCAGACCTCAGCAGTAATATCAAACTGCTTGCCCTTTGTGGGTCTCTTTGACTGGTAGGCATTAGATTTAAAGTGGTTTACATTGAATGGAATAGTGGAGAAAATCAGGCTACAGCTGTGGTTTTCCACTGCGATGTACGCCTCCCTGCACACCACAACAGGATTAGAAGCCAACAGTTGATTCTACACCAGCTCCCCAGTCAACAGAAAGGCTAACCACGTTGTCATTACATTATTTTCCTCTTGGTGACTAAAAACCTAGTAGGCATCCAGATTAAAGATTCAGATTGCAGGCTCAGTTGCCAAGTTTGCAATTAGGAGAAAACGCAGTAATGGCTTTACATATGATGTAAGCATGTATTCTTGAGTCCCTTGGTGGTTAGAAAGCTGTTAGCCTATGTTGCAGTTTTCAGAGTGAAACAGCCTAAAATTATAATAAAGCTAGCACCCGTTTCTTCTATAGGAATACTAAACTCAAGAAAATGAAGGTACATAGTTAAAAGGAATTCACTCTAAAATCCTCTTGTAAAATAAGCCTGAGTTCCCCCATTACTTCATACAATTTTTCCCGCTATGCCTAGGTGAAACATTTTTGATGGCAAGATGACAAATTTTTCATCCCATTACGGCATTAAGTAGATGCTGAATTACATTGAATGGACATACGAAGCAACTGCCCGGCACTCTGCAGGCAAACAGAAAATCTACAGATGTACTAACTGGGTTGTTTCTCCCCACCTGCAGAACATCTGATAGTGGGCTAAATCACATGGTACCACTGCAAGGCAGGAAATCTGCTCCGATACAATCAGTCCCTGCCAACCTTCCTGTCAGCAAGCGCAGAACGGTTTATCTCATGCTTTGCAGAGGTCTAACAGCTCATTGCATGTTAGGGCAAAGTGATAATGACTGCTGTTTCGTCTTTTGAAACAACAGTATCTAGCAGTACATACCTGTATCTAAAGCTGTTCAGCTGCACCTCCTCAGTGTGTCTCAGTTCCTTCCCCTGTACTCCCCTTGTTCATAGGCCATACTACAAGCCACCACAGAATTCGCAAGATGTGACAACTGACATCTTAACTTCTTTTATTGCCTTATTCCTCAACTGAGAGCTTAAACTGAGCTTTTTGGACAGGGGAGTCTGTGTGGTGCTGGCACATTCTAGAATTTCTTATGACAAAGTAAATAGCTTTTAAATTTGGGTCTACGTTTGGCTTAAAGATACAGAATAATTAGTGTCTAGCATCCCCTATTCCAAACATATGGAAAAAGCACCCCAGTGACTGGTGGCAAAATAAAGGCTTTTTAAGGTCTGATACCATCACCTTATCTACAAACTTACTTCCAAAACATCCCTCCTGCAAATGAAATACCAAATGAGTAGAGAAGGTGGAAGGAGAGATACTTAGGATGAATTTATCCCCAATTCTATTTGCTGCAAGCATAACAAAGCCCAAACCAAAAAAAAAAATGGCGACAAAGAGTTTAGGTTCTGCGTCACCTTCCAAACACTGACAAGCTAATCTTTTTGTAGTATCACTCATGCAAGAACAAAAGTAAAAGCATATTAGACCAGGCAGTATCAGTGTCAGACTTGCTGATTAGATTTTGGGGTGGTTTTTTTTCTTTTTTTTTGAGAATAGAAAACAGCCATAAAAAATTTACAAGGCAAAAAGGAGTTTGCTTTGTAAGGGAATGTTTAAACATTCCACTTCGCATGAGCATGCCTCTTTAGTCTGCACATACCTAGATAAGGTGGAGCAAAAAAGTCTGTTCTGGCATTTGTTAGAGAACCACACCCAAAGTATTTATAATGGGCAGTCCTGAGCTAGGAATATTGATTATTCCTTTTGCATGGTAGCTGCACACATGTGACTCAAAAAAATCAGTTACCATTTGACATTAGTTTATTGCTTAAACAATCATTTTAAACTGGGTGAGTGCTATACTGGGAAGCATAAAGCAAACCAGTGGGGTTATGCAACATTTCACCATCCTTGTCATCACGATGCCTCATTAGCAACACCTCTTGTGTTCTTGCCTTTGGAGTCTCTTTGGAGAGTGAAGTTCTGGATAGGTAGAAATAGGTGGAGACATGAGAAAAAGGCAGTGTCATTCTGTCTGTAGTCATGCATGTTCTTCCATTTTATGCCTGTTCAGAATTCTGGGTGTGTTAGGTCTACTAACTATACCCTGATGAATTAATCTCAGCTAGCATCTTGCTTTTAGATCCTTGGAGAACTAACTCGGCTGTACTCAGCACAAGTCTTGATGACTAACAAGACAAACTGACATTTGTTCTGAAGTCAGAAGGGACGACAGACACATCCGGACCTGGAGCATTAGAATGAGTTTCAACTGACTTCTCACACCTACAAGCATGTTTTCGGAGAGGAAGTTGCTAAAGCAGGTAGCTCTGTTGCTCATTGAAATACAGTCTCCACCAGAATCTGGAATGAAAATTATGATCCCAACTTCTGTGCAGATCAAGTGTCTGTGGAAGACACTGACCAGATTAGCCCTGCTACACATCCCTTCTCTCCAAGGAGATGGCCACAGACTAGCATGTTGTCTCCATATTTCATTTACACCATAAATACATTCTGTACTGAAGACGAAGTCCTTCATTCTGATATCCTTTTCAACTACGTCACCTGCAGTTAGCACTCAGACTTACTCTCCTATTAGTAGTTGCACTGTCAAGTTTGAAGCAAGCTTCATTTTGCAAGTAATACGTTATAAATCATGTCGTTAGATATTCCCTAGGCAGACACACAGAATATGTAAATTTGTTTAGGGATTTCCTACTATATGGAAGCTTAACTTTACTCCATTCGGGAAACTTGTACCAAGACTGCTGAGGTTACAGAGCATAGGAGCTAGAAGTCTTTCAAGGTCTGCCAGCCTTCACAGTTTCTATTAGCTTCCACTTCTTCCATTTCCAGAACAGCCTTCCACTGTTTAGTTCATGTGCTTGTTTTAAAGGATTTGCACAGTGGCTCGCCAGTGGCCTCCCCTCCCTCTTCATACACAACCCAAGTAAACCTGCCATGGAAACAACCAACCAACAAAACCTTCACAGCGAAGGAACAGCTATCCTGTGAGAGTCACAGAATCACAGAATCAAACAATAGTAGGGGTTGGAAGGGACCTCTGTGGGTCATCTAGTCCAACCCCCCTGCCGAAGCTATTTTTTTTTCTTAAAGTTTTATTAGTTGATTCTGTAAGTAAATATTTATTGCTTTTGCTGCAATGAGATAATTCTATCTATCTACTTTCATTTTAAGGAAATGAGTTTTTAGCCATCTGATAATAGTGATACACAATGCCTGATCAGGACAAAAAGTTGAAGAGCACAGAAAAGGCAGCAGACAAAAAAGCTCATAGGATCTGTATGAGGTATAGTATCTGATGTCTGTCTTTGAACTTCAGCAGGACCTGTGTGGAATTTGCACTAACTGCCAAAGCAGAATGCTTTAATTTGAAATGCGGTATAAACATGACAACTGTTACTCTGGTCACAAAGTTTATTTACACCTTTGTTGATTTAATACATTCTGTAGAAGCTGTAAATTCTTCTCTGTGCAAAATGGGGACGCTAGGCAACACTAGAAAACTATTTTCTGTCTCTATCATTGTTGCTTGTTGACCTTCTTTACTCTTACAAAAGTACTTTTATGTAAATATTGCACATATATTTATGCTATTGTGTTTTATCCTAGGAATTTTTCTGATCTTAAAAGGCTTCAGTCTCTCTTAAATGTTCCATCAAGGAATCAACAGGTATTTTCCAATAACTATTGTTTTTCAATAACTATGAAACACACTGTAGAAATGTATAATTATAAGTAATGATGATTATGGTTTGTGGCATATACTTAGGATATTGTGTCCCAGCAAAATCTTGGGTAGTGGATGTGGTGTCACTTTTAAAAAATAATCTATTAAATTTTTTATTGTTGCTTATAGTTAGGTAGCCTAACAGATTTGCTATATTCCATACTGTTCCACAATGTCATGAGAAGGTAGGCTTAGAGATGTATTACTTATAACATGATGAAGAGTGGTAAAGAATATGAAATTAAAAAAAGTCAGCATTTTAACCATAAATATTTTGTCTCTGGAGAATAGCACTTCAGCTAAAAATCTTCAGGGGATAGATATCAATTCATGAAACTTATAGGACACAGTAAAATCTCCTTCACTTCAAGTCACCGAGTGAAGCTTGTGTTTGCCATTTGAAGCAAGGAAAACCAACACATGATGATGGGTATGAGTCCTTGGAATGCCAGAGCAATTTCTCCCTTTCTGTTCTGTAAAAAGATATGACAGAGTGACTTAAGTAGTTGTCCATGCGAGGTAGAAGTTACACACTCCCTTCCTGTAGAGGCATGGAATTACTTCTGAGCAGAAGGCTGAAACATCTGAGTTCTACAGCCTAAACAGAATGTGAAGGCTGTGAAACTGTAGAAGTGGGACAGGTAGGAGCATAGATAATGAGCATGTGTTGCAGATTCTGTTGAGCTTTGCTATTATAAATTTTAAAAGACGCTGTTCTTCACATTTTGTATATCTCCGTGTGCTTGTTTTCCAGCCTTGCTTTATATCAGTTCTCTACCATGTCAATTTTGTTTTGCATGGGTTGTGTGTATATTTTATAATGGCAGATTATAGGTCCAAAGTTCAAGTCAGAACTTGGGAAAAAGTACTTTTGCTTAATAACATTCTTATAAAACTTAAAATGCAGTGTGTAACTCGTGAGTATTATCCTTTTACTCCTTAGCTTCCAGCTATGCATTTTGAAAGTGGTCAAACCAGTGTGACAAGAACTCGGCAAAAGGTCAAAAGCGATGAACAAAAACCCGATGGTCAATGGCAAGAATCAACAGAAGCTGTTGAACTTGAAAACTTTAGGTATGAAGAAAAGCTAATATGATGACTCTTTGTATCTCTGAACATATTTGTGTTTCTTATGCTTCTCGAGGTGTTGAAAGCATTTATATTTGTACTTGTGTCTGTTACTTCTACTTTCATGTTAAGCTACTATCCAAGATAAGAATTACATATTTTTAACTTTATAAAACTAACTGTGAACGTGCCTGCCTTGGTAAGTTTCAGACACATGCTCCCATTCAGCAGAGTGTACTGTTGGGAGTTAATATAGTCAATTTAAATAAAGTAATGGTTTCTTTATTTGGAAAGCTTATATCATTATCGTAGTTCCCAAATTGTGCGTGAGACAGACTGTTCTTCCATGCTGTTAGTGTCTGGAAATCTGAAGTTGTGTTATTCCGTTGTTAACTGCTGATATGACATTTCTTAATTTTTCTTGCTGATGTTAAGTTTTAGCAATCTAAAATTATGTTGTGGCAAGATAATCAGCAATTCAGCATTTTATTTTTTTTTTCCTCATTAGTGTGACCTACGAGAATGAGAGAAATTTTAGCAAACATCCCAAACGTAAGCTGTTTCAAGAGATCTTTACAGCTTTAGTGAAGAACAGACTTACCTGCAGGTCAGTATATTGAACGTACTCATATCCAAAGAGGGTCACTCTTTCTCTCCTTAAGCGAAGAACCAAGATGCATGGATAATGTTTCATATTGTTTCAACGATATATATGGCATATGTGTTTCAATACACCTCTGTGTGGAAACTACCAGCTGCACATCTCTGTATAAACTTAGTTTTAAACAATCATTTCTGTATTGGCTTTGAAGACTGAATGCTTGGGTTAGTGGGACAGAAGAAGGAAGGCCTGGGTATATGACATAATTTGGATGACCAAATTTCTAACATCTGCTATATTTTCTTGATCATTTGTTCATATCTGGTGCCTGTAATCTGTGGTTTGCTTTTCTAATTTCATTGTTTTACCAATTTTACTTGTGTTTTATGGGCTGCTACCTAGATATAGAAAGGTCAGTGGCTTTCATATAATTCAGGTGAGTTTGTGCTACTGTTCATATTTATTTGTATTTGAGTGTATAACAGGATTAGAAAGGGAAAACCCTTTCTTAAGCTGCCCTCATTTGAGCAAGGAAGATGTGCAAGACCTCAAAAAAATAGGGGAGATAAAAAATATATTTTCTGAATAAAAGAATATGTATTTCAGGATTTCTAGTACTATACACCACTGCAGTGTATTGTATTTTTCCTTTTTAAATCCCAAGTACATTTTCTGAAAAATCTTAAGTGGTACAGAAGCTTAAAGGAAGAATCCTAGAGCATTTAAAGGTATTAAAGTGTAACTGCTAGAGTTTACGGAAGTACCTAAAAACCACCAAAAAATTCACATAGTTTCCTTAGACCCTTTTCCAGAACTAACTAGGGAACTAGGGATGTGATCTCTGATTATCTAAATAGCAGTGAGTTTGACGGATCATTGAAGTGATTAGTATATCTGGTACCTCTTTCTTTGCAAGTGAATTTTATAATCTCAGCATGCACCAGTTGGATGTCAGTGGCTCAGCTTCATTTGCCAAAAAAAATAAGAATAACTTGCCTTGTGTCTTCCCAAGTTCTATTTATACCTTGTGCCATACCTAGCTCATATTTACTCACTACATACTTTTGCTGGCATAACTGTGTTGATGCAGCAAAAAATCACACCCGCTTACAGGCATCACTGTTTCAGCAGAAGTCCCGGTTGGTAGTTCTGTTGACAAGCAAGCTGTGATCAGCTTAGCTTAAGTGGTTTGGACAAAGAGTATAACTAAGCAGGCAGAAAAAATCCTGATGGCATATGCTGGAGGTACACTAGGGTATCTAGTAATGTGTATTGTAAATATAACTATAGTGGAAGAGGTCCTCAAACATTAACCGGGCTCAGAGATTTATGGTCCCTGCTTGGAAATGTGACAGATGTGTTGCTCCATTGAAGAAACTAACTTCTGTCAAGAGTCAAAGCTTTTTGAAAGAATAACTTTGGAAAACCACCGTGGTAATATCTTCAGGCCCCTTTAAAATCTGACCTACGAATTTTGCCTGCCAGGAATGGTTGCTCTTTTCTTTCCATGAAAGTTTCATGCTGTTCTGAAGTGGCCAATTATGGAAGCATAATGAAAAATAGTAGTATTTTGGGCAGAATATTGGCATAGAAGAGCTGAGATTTCATTGGTATCTATTTGTAAAACATTTATTTTTATCAAAATATTTTTAGCCATTGACATTGTTCCCAAATGCAAATGATAAAAAGGGAGGAGGACTGCCATGTCTCATAGACTTCTTCCCTTCCTTGGAAGCTTGCAAAGATACTACAGATTCTGTCTTCTCAGTCAAAACAACAACAAAAAAAGCTACTGCAAAGACGTCCAATTTCAGGTTTATTTTGAGTAGGAGAATTGAGATATATACCTTCAACAGACAATGAAAATAGTGATTTCATTACTGGTATTTATGCAGGATTACTGTCCCTGGACGCTGTGTGCAAATCTGAGTTGTGTTTTCTGACAAGTCGTGTGCTGGGGAATTGCATGGAGAAATATAAAAGAGGAAGTTCTATTTGGAAGTATGATTGTATATCAAGAACGTTTAAAGTAAATTACAAATTATTCCAAGGACTAACGGTATTGGAGTTTTTAAAACCCAGAATAGATTATGATAATTCAAAAAATTATTTCAAATCTAGCTGTTTAAATTTCTGTAGCACCCATGTGTTGTTTAAATATTTTTATATAAGTATATTTTGTGCACTGAAGTTTGATAAGTGGTTTCTCAGTGATTTTGCCCTTTTAGGTCTTTAACCAAACACTTAAAATAAGTTTATAACAAAGCATGATCAGTTTGTGTTTAGAGATAAGCATGTACTTTCCTGCATCAGTTCAGAGATACCAAGTGATGGCTGGCAATGTTCGTGTAATGAAAGAAGTTTATTTAAAGCTGTTACTATATATGAATATAAATGATATTAGAAGTTCTATGGTATAGTATGTTGTACAGCTGTTGTAGGTCACTAATCTTCTAGTCCATTGATTCCTGAAGTGTTTTATCTAAGTGTTTTGACACTTTTTTTTGTTGTATTTGGTTTCTATTTTGAGTATTTCTTTTACAGCGAGTGGGTTAATCAAGCTCCATCCATGCATTTTCTTAGAGTATTAATCTGCCTGAGATTGCTAATAAGGGATCCATGCTATCAGGTCAGTATGTCAAAATATTGTTTCTTGCTTGGCGAAGAGGATGCATATAAGCATCATGCATATGAGTTGTGTTGGTGCATGTGTATAAAAACATGCAGTCTTATGGATGCATACTTATTATATGTGTATACCTATATTTCTGTGTGTGAAGATGTGATTTGCAAACAAACAGATTCCAAGAGTGAATTTGCACTGTTACTGTATAACTTACTGAATTTGTGATATTTCTTATGTAGTGTCTGTTGTTGCTAACCCTAACAAAGAACGTGTAAATCTCCATAACAAACAGCTTGGTCATTGCTCTGAGAGCTAGACTCTATACTTGACTTTACCGTATAGGTATGTAAAATTCCTATAATCTAGTAAGTGAAGAAAACTGAAAGCTGCCTGTTCCTCCTAGCAGCCCAATGCTCTCAACAACAAACAACTAGCTTTTAATTTTACTCTGGCTGTTATAGGTGTTATTCATAGGACTAAGCCTCAGACATCTGTTAAGATGTATGTTAGACCCATTAAAATTTAACTTCTTTTTTTTTATTTATATACTTGTTATAAGTAATTCTGAACTCTGAAGGTGCTAAGCATCTCCAAAATCCATTGACTTCGACCACTGGAGTTAAGATTTCTCAACATTCATAGCAAACAAAGCATTTATATTCTAGTGTTCTCTCATTCTAGTGTTTTCTGCATTTTGACTTTTTTTTTTTTTTTTTTAAATTTTCTTTTAGGAAATGCTCCACAGCTTGGGTGGGATTGAAAACCTAGCTCAGGTAGAATTCCTCATAGTACCTTTGTCCGTTATGTTGCATGTCAGTTTATTGTGATTAGAATGAAATACACTGTAAAAACCAGTGTACATATATCCTTGGTTTATGGAAAGAACTGGGTGTATTCCTCTGTTTGCACATAAGCAGTTGGTGTGGTTTTTTTTCACTAGTGCACAAAGCAGCTCTCCTTATAATCTAGCAGCATTTAACCCAGGATTTTTAGTTAGGAGGCTTAACAAATACCTCCTGAAATGAGAGAAGGATTAGAAAAGTCAGCACAATTGTTTCAGTCAAAAGAAACTTTAGGCTTTTGAAGGAGGATGAGTAAAGTCACCTTGAACTGTAACAAATGAGTTTTCAAAGGTATAAGTGTAGTGATTGAATGCTAAACAGGTTTAAATTTGGGGACTACAGTACTTTTACATTACAAAACATTATTGATAACTGACTGCTGTATTGTTATTGCTCTGTGTTACTACTGCTTTACTCTTGGGTTTTTAATACTTGTTCATTAGTGCCAGTTTAGCAGTGAGATAGGACATATCTTGAATATCTTTGAAATTGTTAGGAGTTTTCTTTCTAGGAAAAAAATAATTTTTGTAACAAATTATCTTCTAGAATGCAGTCATCATTCATTAATATCTATGGACCTACCTGTATTTTGAAGAACCAAGAGTGTGCTATGAGCCCTTTGGTTAGACAATCAGCTGTTTGAAATGTGGCAGGAGTTAAAGATTATTAATTTCTAATGAATATGGTTCCCGCTGGAACTGGTTGGCATTTTCCAATGTCACATGTCATTAATGCTCAGCCCTACTTTTTGAGGAGCTTGCAAAGTGCAATGGCCTGCTGAGATGTTGGCAACATCTGCAAGTGGAGTCCTCTGTGGCAGGAATACAAATCGTATAATTGATCATCATTTTTATTATGCATATGTTGCTGGCAGAGAGAATTTGAAAGCTCAGGAGATACAATTTCTGTGATTTTGGAACTTCTGGGAACTTAATCTTTTGTGTCCTTTGCAGAGAGATAAAATTAAGTGTGAAATGGGTTTCCAGCACTCTGAAAAGGCAGTTTGAAAAAAGTTATAGCTGAGACTTTCCAAAATCCCTCAGAAATTTGGAGGGTGGCAGTAATTGCAAGGTGAATTGTGTACCCAAATCTTCTTGCCAAATCACATGTCCTTCATTCAACGATTTTATACAACGTTAAAAGCTATTTTTTTTTTTTTTACAGTTTCAGGTAAAAAAACTGTGCTCATTTTAAACTAATTTGGGATGTTTTACTACAAATCACTAATCAAATTATTATTACTAATATTAATTTGCATAGTAGTGTCCTCTTCCTGTGAATTTTCTAAATTATGTGCTGCTACTGTAGTTCTAGCCTCTCTACCATCTGCTTGAAACTGCTGTGGTTTCCCTGTACAGCGTTCTGGAAATTTCAAAATGCCACCGTATGTAAGACCAATATTTAAGTGATGCCATGAATCATATCATGATTTTGTGTACTAACAAACACTACATCCTTGTGATAATTCTCATTTCCTGGAAAAATATATTTCACCAGGTAGTTATTAGGGTTATTAAAAAAGATTGACCACAATTTCCCACCAGCTGGCTATGTCCAAAAAAAAAAAAAAAAAAGAAGAAACGAAATCTCCCCTTGTCTGAGCCTGCCAGCTGTGTGGGCTGAAGGTCCGTCTGGCTGCTCCAAACAGCGGCCAGTAGTAGATGCTGAGGGAAAAGTTTCAGAGTGGAAACATGAAGTGATAATTCCCCAGAACTCTTACAAACCTCTAGCAGCTTGCAAAGAAGGGAATTCTGGCCCTAGAATTAGCTTCAGTGTATTTGATAGTCTTCAGTGGATTTTACTCTTGTGGAATTTTGCCCTTGCTTTTTGGAATCTTATGTCTTCTGAACAGAAGATGTCTTCTGTTCCCTGCCAAGTTTTGCAGCAGAAGTGTGCGGGATGCTGCAGCCTTACCTTTCTCGTGAAGCAGATGCGCCACCTACGGGCTATTTCTGTGCATAACACTCTAGGTTTATGAATTCTAACAACTTTATTTTTGATGGTATCCTTTATTTCTTCCCCTCTACTTGTAGTATATGGAAACAGTAGCAATTGGCTATCTTGATTATGGAGAAGAGCAGCATAATGTAGACAAGTTGGTCAACATGACATGTAAGTGATATAGCTGATAACATAAAATTTAAGGGCACTTACAACTTTTTGGGTGAGGCTTAGAATGTTTAAAATATTTGAGATGATCATTAAGTTTGACATTACTAGATTCATTGTAGGCATCATCACACAAATGAAAAGTGAAATTTCTGTGGAAAAGCACATCTTGTTTTTGTACCTAAGTAATATTTCTTTAAGAAATCAATACCTCTTTGTGCACTGAAATAACAGAGTAAAATAAGCCAGTTATGGTTCAAAGAACTAATCCAGTGTTTTGCTTTGTTATCTGTTCAGTGAAGCAAAAAATATTGGGTGGTAAAGCCTCAATTTATGTGACTTCCTTTGTTCCATAGACATTTTCCAAAAGCTTGCTGCTGTTAAAGATCAAAGAGAATGGGTTATAGCAAGTGGAGCACATAGAGTAAGTGTTTATAAAATTGCTAATTATAACCGATTAGCTACTTAACTGAATGACTTCTGCTTTTCAGATTTGATTTAGATGGGAGTAAATTCCTTTCATTGTCAAGCTAGTAAAGTAAGATAATCTCAGTTCTGTGTTTTACAGATGCGTTAGTAGTATCATAAAAGTTATTTCTTGTAAGTCAATTGGCCTGATGCATGGTTATTGGTTGTTTGAGAGAAATAGGTCTTAAAAGTTTGGACTAAACTTGTTCATATAAAAATTAATACGTTTACACTGTCTTGAGCTACATGTTACTATAATAGAAATTGTTTTATATATATATTTTATATAAATATATGTTTAATTTATGTATTTTGTATAAACTTCTGCTATGATTTTTCACTTATAAAGTATTCTGTGTCTAAATGGAACAGTGTTAACTGAGATAGTGACAACCTTAGACATCCCTTGCTATACATTGCCATCACTGTAAGGATCTATACTTAACCATTGCTAATTTGTGGCCAAACTGAGAAACGATAGAGATCAAGATCAGTATAACTAGTGCTTTGTGATTCTATTATGCTGCAGTAAAACATTGGCAGTTGTCATCAGATAGTATTAGACAATGTATTCTTAGAGGATCTAGACAAATATGAAGTTTACTTTCATATAAATTATTAACAGAATATATGCAGGGCCTTAAATTACATACTGCATTGTTTAAATATAAACTGAAAATTAACTTTTTGCTTCAGGAGGCCTTGATTTAGAGTTCTAAAGTGTTTTACACAGAAACAGATTTTTGCAATGGGGTTGGACAGATGCTTTAGCAGTCAAGGGAGATGCTAATTGCAGTTTGAGAAGAAATATCCTTGCTTGTCCTAAGACTGAGTATATTCTGAGACTTTAAGTGTATATTTATGTGTACTTAAAGCGTACCTTAGATGTAGCTAAGACTTTTAGTATATTGTGTAAGGATCTGGTATCTTAATTTTGACTTTTCAATAAATATATGTGTTTGAGTCATAAAAGAAAAGAATATAATTTACATTTATTTATTTTGTTTCATGTTTCATTTTCCAGACCTTAGTAAATTTGTTATCCGCCAGAGACAGCAATGTGCTTTTGGGTGCCCTCCTTGCTCTGACTAGTCTAGCAGAAAGGTAGGTTCAACTTAATGTGCCATAGTTCACAATAAGCATTTTAACGTTTTCTCTTGACACAATATTAAAACCGCTGTTCATGAGGAAGACCTCTGTTTTTTCAAAATGAGGCCTTGTTATGTGGAGGTCTGTGAAATGTGCTTAATTCTATATTGAAGCAATAGAAACTATGCAGAAACCTTGGTCCTTGCAGCAGATTTCTTACTTGTGTGGAGAACTTTGCAAGACTGGAGTTACAGAATCTCTCTCTTTCCAGTCCTTGTGGAGGATTCTGGAATTCTTACTGACTTCCTGCATATAAAAATCTTTTGTGCTGAGCTTAATATAACAGTGCCTCACAATAACCAACAACAATATTGTTCAGTGTAGTTAATAATGGATGCACACACTCAAATCCATGTATACGTATCCTCCCTTCACTAATGACTGTTGTAAATAAAGATAAGGCTTTTTTTTTCCTGGTGTGGAGGGAAGAAAAGGAAGATACAGCATCTTTCATCCTTAATAGTTTTGTGGAAGAAAAGCAGCTGCTTCTACATTATTGTTCTGCTGACTGCCAGACTTGTGTAACAATTTTATGTTTTAAATGAAAAATTATAAGGAAAACTACAGAACTGAAGAGAATAGATACAATTCCTTGAGATCAGTAGAAATTTATTTACTAAGATTTCTCTGGATTTTCTCTTTTCCCAAATTTCTTTCATTCTCTTTCAGTTGAATTTTTTTGATATCTGTATTAATTTAAATGATGTTATATATAAATTTTCAACTTCCATTTAAGTTTCTTCACAAAATTAAATGTGTTACATTTGGACTGGGCAAGAAAGTGTTTGGAATATATTACAAATATTTATGGAAATTGTATTTGATTCTAAAAATGTACCTCATTTGCTTAATTTCTAGTATGAAACAAAGGAAATACATTTATGTCTTTACTGTTATGCATTCACATTTACTTTTTTTTATACTGGGAAAATTGGAAATTGTTACAATGTCACTCTTGACCCAGCATATTTTAGCGGCTATAAGTATTTGTGTGCAAGATATAATATTACCACTTAAGATTTGTAAAAAAAATAAAAATCGGTCAAATGTATAAGGAGGGAGGCTAAAGAGCAATGTATTTTTTTCATATAATTTAATTTGATATAAATGCCAGGAATAATCAATTTGTAGTCCAGAATGTAGGGAGAAGATAAGTGAGCTCACCATTGTTGAGAACTTGCTGGTGATATTACATGAATACGATTTCCTTTCTAAAAGGTGAGACTTTGCTTGTAGATTAATTGTGTTAAAATATGTTTTGACTTTTTCATTTAGGGACATGTTTGTTTAGTGGAATCAGACAATGTGTAACTTTATGCTCAAGGTAAAGTTCTGACACCTGTGTATTTTCAGTCAGGTATTGATATAGCAAAATCTTTTCTAGTAGTTTTGTTATAAGCTATCTCATCTCTCTCCACTGATGGCCTACAGTGTGGTGCAAATAAATTGTGATGTTATTGTAAAATGATGGCAGTCGCCTTTCTTGGAGAGCAGCTCTGCGGAGAGGGACCTGGGCATCCTGGTGGACGACAGGTTAACCATGAGCCAGCAGTGTGCCCTGGCTGCCAAGAAAGCCAATGGAATCCTGGGGTGCATCAAGAAGAGTGTGGCCAGCAGGACAAGGGAGGTTCTCCTTCCCCTCTACACTGCCCTGGTGA
>Ga0181612_159224_pt1 | contig 17083 bp, 11 predicted proteins | sample HoacroProtozoa21_FD_119630 | JGI IMG/M metagenome (GOLD analysis project Ga0181612, IMG submission 119630) | Hoatzin crop microbial communities from Cojedes, Venezuel. Combined Assembly of Gp0051906, Gp0051904, Gp0051908
AAGGTCCTTTTCCTCCAGGCAGCTTTCCAGCCACTCTTCCCTAAGCCTGTAGAGTTGCATGGGGTTGTTGTGACCGAAGTGCAGGACCCGGCATTTGACCTTGTTGAACCTCGTACAGTTGGCCTCGGCCCATTGATGGGCATCGATGATCCGAGACCTTGGAGGTAATTTGACAGACGAATATGTACCAACAGCAATTGTTCATGTTAAGTTCGTATTAATCTAGTGGTATATCTTTTACTGGAGATACTGTTCACAGAATCAGGAGCTCTGTAGGTTTTGCTCAAGTTTGTATTTTTCTGTGATGCTCAGGGGAAGGCAGTGGTTTGTACACACTCCAGTCAGATTTTTCCAAAGCTAATAAACCTCAAGTACTAGATATGATATTTGAAAACATAGGTCAATACATGTATCAGGTTGCCTTCATGAATAATTAATTTAAGCAGTACATAAATTATTTTTTGAGATTTTCTTCAGAACACGATTTTTCTTGCAAATGACTAGAACATAGATACTTGCTTTTAGCACAGCAGATAAGATTTTTAACAGTTACTGTTATTAAAAAAGCAATAATTGTGTGAACTAAGAAGAAACACTTTTCCAATTGTATAAATCTAGGAAGTTGTGTAAGCACTCCTTATAAAAGTTTGTGTGTTTACAGAGGTCAAGTCTGATCCACTGAGATGAATGAACAGGAAACACTGCTTGAAAAAGAAAAGAAACAAAACCAAACCCCTGTGTTCTGCCTACTTTCAGGTAAATAATACCCTTTTTCACTAATGAATAGAATCCCAGATATATGGAGTAGGATCGATCATTGTCAAACGGGATACTCCAGTAGTCTCACTTGAGAGAATGATTTGAGTGATTAAAGAGAAAGGAACTGTGCTTCTAGGTGAGTTACAGGGCCAGTTTAACAAACTAAATTGTTACTAGGAATATAACATCTACCTTGCAATAGAGCTCATATTGTTTGCAGTGCCCATTGAATGGTTTATCAGAAAAGTTTCCTAAGTAAAACGTACCGTTTGATACAAATCACAAGCCACAAAAGGAATTAGACGTTCTTACCATGGAAGAGGGTAACACTATTTTGGCTCAGTTTAATTTGTTTAAGAACATACATGAATTTAATCTAGAAGGGCAGTTTAAGTACACTGGTTTTTAACTGTTTTTATTATTAGACATTGAAAAATGTAAATGCTTATTTTACAGTTCTGATGTTTTTGCATGCCCTCATAGGCCTTACCTAGGCTCTAGTGTATGCTAAAGAACCTCCAGAAGCTTCACCCCACATTGTTGAAGTGAATGTGGTTTGGATGTAGTCCAAATGATGGCTGCAAGAGGAAAAATGGTAGGAAGGATTGTATAACATCTCAGAAAACAGCTAGACTGTCTGATAAGCAGTTCTTTAGATCACTTACTGAGTTTCAGGATAATGCCGAGTAAAACTGAATCATGTTGACATGAGGCACCTTAGAAATAACTGTTTTGTATCACAATTGTTAACCAATTTTTACAGTTATTAAAATATTTTTCTTAACATTTTGAAGTCTCCAGGTGCCCAGTGTGTATCATAATTTTCTTCCATTGCACATAAAATTACTTAATGAATATTGGCTTGCAGAATTATTATACTTCCAGCTAATTCCCAGTCCAACTCAACTTGCCTTTTCCTGGGCTTCTTGCCACATTCCATTTTTCCCTATGCTGTTGATGTTATGTAGGACTGAGATGTGGAATTATCTACAGTTCATAAAAGAATCAATTACCTTAGGTAGTTGTGTTCATCTGTTATTAACGGACAATAAATGCAAACATGAGCTAACAAAAGGCAAAGGATAAACACATTTAAGCCAGGCCAGTTCCCGGAGAAATATTTAAGAACTTGTCAAACAGTTCTTGAAACATGGAAGAGTGATGATTTCCCATAGATTCATTGTATATATTCTGGCACTGCAACTTTTCCTTTATATAATATTTTTTTAAATCTTGAATAGCAGTTTCCATTGGAAGATCTCGAAGAGATTTACAGATATTAACAAAATCAGGCTTGTAACACCAGTGTGAAGAAAAGAAGCTGGTCAAGCTATTTGTTGCCAAGAACATATCCTTGCCCCAGTTAGCTACTTTGTGCTCTTCTGCCAGCACAACGTTTCACAAAATACTTCATTCACCAATTCCTAATTATTCTCCTGCATTTGGATTGCTTTTACATTCCCTAGTTTCTGAAGATGCTCATCACTAGTCCCTCAAATAAACTAATTATCCTCATAGGGCTTGATTCTACATGAAGGAAGCCACTCACTTGTGATCCCCTCTGCTGCTTCCAAACATTAGTGCACTCCTGTGGTCCTGCACTTCTGGAGTGGCTTCAAGGGGCTACTATGGCTGGGTGTAACATAGAGCAGTTTTCATCAGGTTTCAGAGATAGAGAGGAAGCAAAAGTGTCTTCATCTCCATTTTTTTCGAGGAAGGCAGGCATCCATGCCAGTATTTAGTTAGTTATTTGTTATTTGTTATTCACTGTACAGCAGTCCCTGCATAATATCCTCCTGCAGGTTCATTGGCCCTGCCCTACCTTTCAGCCCTCAATGTATTTTTCAAATGATTTAAGCTGATATTATTTTTATCTTATTATACGTTTAAGGCTTTACAAAATGCCTTTTGCCTCCAACCATATAATTGTTATAATTTTATAATATTATAATTCTTACAATATAATTAACATTATATTGCATGTTATGTATATGTCAACTATAGGTCGTTGAATATTCAGATGCTTTGAGCATTTCTCTTATGAGCAACATAAAAAAATGAACAGATTACAGAGCAAATACACCCCAAAAGGAGTCCTCTTGAGACATATCAGTTTGCCATTTGATTACTACTAAGCCCTGCTTATGTATAAGGAAGATATAACCAGTTCCACAAGTGGCCATAATCAATTTCCTTGAGAGTGAAGACTTCACAACTCATGCTTTCTGAAGACTTCTACATGAACTTGATCTGCTGAGTGCACTACCAATTGCATATATTAGGGAACCCAGACAGTCCCTTTTTGCTTCATAAGTGTGTCCCAGAATCTTCCTCCTGGATTGTTTTTTCTGCCTGCTCAGTTAGGGCCCTTTTTACCCACCACCTGAACTGTTTCTAGCCCTACCTTTTTCTTTCTCTGAACTCCAACTTATACTTTGGAGTCCGTGACACTAGCCAGTGAAGCCTCTAACCTTAATCCTCTTAACCCTGCATATGGTACCCATACAGCTTTATCTATATCTGTCTTTACTCAAGCCTGGCCCAGATCACTGGTGGTACTGCTTGTGTCTCAGTCTCTGGCGTCCTTCCATTTTAGCATCTTAATTCTTCAATAAAATATTAATCAAACAGGATATATCTATCTATACAGTTTGCCAATGCTAACCTATTAATGTTTGATGATGAAACATTTGGGGTTTTGTTGTAAATAATATCTCATAACATCAGGTAACTTGCTTGCTGTTAAAAACAACCCTGAGCCAGAGAGTGCTCCTTCATTTATGAAAGCAAAGTTCTTATCCATAAAGCTCTCCATGTTGACATAAAAATACACCTGAGAATGGAAATAAGTGGGTTTTTTTCAGAAGTATGACTAAATTCAGTGTTCTCTGACACCTTTTTTGAGAAGAATAGTACGGGATATCAGTGCTGCAGGGTTTCAGCTTGAATTTGGTTATTTCAGACTGCTTTGGAATCCTAAGGAACACATCTTGTGATTCAGGGGATCAGTGGATTTGGACATATAAGAAATGTTATTCTGGTTTATTTTTTAGAATTTCCGTCTCACTGAGTTTTAGTGAAGTTTTGGATGGTGTTTTATTGAGTGAAACACAATAACTACCCCATTACATAATATAACCCTGTTCTTACTCTAGTGAAGTACTTCTTTTCCTTGTCCTCCAGGGACAATTTTAAGCCCCCAACTGGTTTCTTTACAGTTCAGGTTCTTTTAAGCTTCTTCTGCTCAGTTGTGGTCTCTACCTCTGCTGCTGTTTAAAGACGATGAGGCAAAAGAGTCCAAACTCAGATCAATCCGCTCAGCTGTGGGCCTGTTGCTTTGACACCCTCCCACGCTCAGAATCTTCAACAAAGTCAGTATTTGTAGCTGCCTGCAAGATACTTCCTCACAGCTGCCTCACCTCTTAAAGAGGCTGCAAAACCCATTTGCCAATCTTTGTATCTATGGGACCTGAGTCCCAATTCTGTGTAGTGTTTGTGCAAATAATACAGAAGTAGCACTTATCTCTTCTTCTAAGGATGGTCATAGCTATTCAGTGTCTCGTTCTTGTGTTTGTTCTGCTTCAGACACAAAAATCTGGTGCTGTGGGATATTGAATATCTTGAACCATGGCTAAATCAACAGTGTCTAAGATGCCGGAGAGTCAGCATGCACTTAGCAAAAGTTTGTAAATCTTTTGTTCTTGCCTGTCTTCACCAGAAGTCTGATTATATTGCTGTCATAAGTCACCCTTCCCAAGTTCAGTACAAAACTGGATTCTCCAAATGAGTATTCTATTTTCAGATTTTCATTGTTTCTAAGGCCAAGTTTTATTCTATCTGAAAGGCAAAAAAAAGGTAAAATCTGGATTTCAGTGGCTTTCTGTTTAATCCTGTGATTTTACTCAGTTCTATAGATTATTAGGCATGTGACAGAAACATACGTTCACAATAAATATATGTGTCAGATGAGAATTATTTCTTCATTTTTAGTATTTAAAAAGTACAAAGGAGACAGAATACCTAACTGTTATGGTTTAATTTTGTTCTGTTGCTTGTTTCGTTTCTTATGTTATATATATTCTTGATATTATCAGTCAAGATCCTGTGCTTTTATCCTATAGGCAGGCTGTCTTAATTCCTTCTTCTGCAGGTGAGGTAACATGGATGATACATGATGATACATGAGGATACATGATGTCACTTTTGGCTGGTCTGGAAATAAAACTTGGGGTCAAGCGCAGGCATCTCTACAGTTCGTACAGCTTCCAAGAAAAATTGTGCAAAGTCTTTGTGCCTGTGTGCATAACACTGTACCATGCTTCAGAAGCAGAAGTCTAGAAATTATATTTTCCTACCTGAGAAGACACTTGCATATGTCATGGCCAAACTGCATTACATCTTGAAATGGCAGCTTCACAAGAGGAGAGCCTTATGGTGGCGTGATAGCACTAGAGTAAAATTCCTGTATTCAGGAGACTTCAGGGATTATGCTGGTATCTCATACATTCAGCAGGATTACATGTGCAAAAGTTTTGGAACAGGTACTTTTTTTTTCTTTAATTAGCAAATAATATAGAAAGAACAACAGTAAAGAACATAAGCATTGGTAAACCAAAGCACCTAAAATCGTGAAAGTGCCAAAATTACAGCACCAGCTCTGATAGTGTGCTCACATTTTATAGATGATTTTGTATCATTTCATGCACCAGGCTCACATCAGCTGTGGCAAGAGCTACAAGGAGAAAGAGAATTGTCTTCAGCTAAAGGTCTTGAACTAAAATGCAAGCAGCTGAGTTGCATCCCAATTTCTGCGACACCTTTTTTACATGGGTAGTGGATAAACATACCCATATCATAATGTATTCGATATCTGTCATTTTCCAACATTTGATTTTCCAAGCTTGATATTCTTTCAATCTTATTAAAAATGTAATTTAGCTAGCTTTAGATGATTAGTCCTTTCAGGTTTACTGGTTCAACTAGGTGAGCCACTGATGTACTTGGATCCACACCCACAGAAAAGATTTTCTGAAAAGTTGTTTTAATCCATAGTAGGGAGTGACTCAGGATAATTGCTAGTGTAATAGGCTCTCTTGGCTTCCTGGAGTGTTTTAAAAATAAATCCTTTGCAAGAAGTGGGAATGTCTAAGAAAGAAAGGAAAAAAATTATGCCAGTCAAGACACTTAAATTTGATACAGTACACATAATTTAACTCTCCTTCCAATTCAGGCTCTGCTGATGTTTTGTAACACATGATGATTGTTGTTAATATGGTGTATCATTGGTGATATTTCTGTCTGCATGGTTGTCTACTATGTGCGTACAATTTTTTCCCCCGGGTTCTATCTCTGGCTGCTTTGAAGCCTCTGTGCTTTAACAGTCATCAATCCAGTACGTGTACGAAAGAAGCCAAGAAACTGTTGTACCACAAAGCTCTCAAAGACCCTGGTTAACCTGAAATCGATAGATAGTTTTGTGGTGGAAAACAAAATGAATGTAAGTTAGCTCTGGGAATAGCTAGTTGGGCTGTTATATATTACAAAAACGTTGTTTAATTCTGATTTATATATCTGCAGAATAATTTTAGTTTACAACTGCCCAAATAATCTGGCCTATTCAATTCTCTTTCTTCTAGTTGACTGCTGCAAAGGAGTCAGAGCCTGGTCACAACTCCTTATGTGGAACAGAGCTACTCTTTCCTGCCTCCTCTTCTGCCAAAGATGGAGGCAGGGTGTTCTCAGCCCGTGCTGTCTTCTGTCTACCCCAATGTACGAGTACTGTCCATCAAGGCTAAGACTGTTGCTAAATTTAGTTTGAGTTCAGTCTGTCCCTCAGTCTTTGAGTTCAGTTGCAGTGCACTGCAGAAATCCTGGCTTTGTAAGTCTTACTCTAACACTGCACTACTTTGAATTTGAAGCACTCCCTCAGTTGTGTGAGCCTCATTCTCCCCTGATTCTCACTTTTGGTTGACTTTGATACTGGAGGAAACTGAGTCTAAAATGCCATCACTTCACTGCCTAACTGTAAATCCAGGTTCATCCCGTGCCATACATTGATTATGATATTCAGACACCATCCTCTGCACAATCCTGTGTAGCTAAAGGGACAGCTCAGGTACACTGTGGTACAGCACCAGAAAGTGCTTCCTTCCCCCTTTTCTGATATGCAGGGTACAATCCCGTGCATGCAACAAAGATAGCTGTGACAGTGTCTTAGAATGATCCTTCTTGCTGGCACGTGTAACTGCAACACATCACCAGCTTCTCTTCCCATTGCTCAAACTGTTTACTAGCACCTGGTAAGCCATGGCACTGCTTCAGGCCTTGGAAATGAAGACATCTGTGAGATCTGTAAGTGGTTTCACTCTAGTCAGTGCAGTGGAGAATTAAATCTGGAGGCTAAAAGTACACAGAGAGCAAAATTCTGCCACAAAAAATGAAAGGAAAATCACCAGGTGGAATTAAAAACTATGGCCAAGGCTGTGTGCATCTGAGGACAAAGATAGAACTCTATGCATGCTTTGGTGTGTGCTATTCTTTTGAACATGTGCCATAATTTTGCATTTCCTGACTTCAACTTCAGTGAATTGGAAAAAAAGCCTGGCAGGTTCCCAAGATTGAAATATATGCAGAAATAACTTTCATAGCAACACCAGTGCAAGTGAAAATATCCAGCATCTGAAACAAACTCACGCTTCAGGGTGTAAACTGATCAGCTGTTGGGTTGAAGAAAGAGTTTCTCTTCCCTCCTTACCCCCAAGTTCTTATGTAATATTCCAGGCCGTAGCTGGCTAGATGTAGTGTGTTTTCCATTCTTCATGCTCTGAATCATCAGATATCTAACCACTGCCTGAGGCAGTGTACTAGCCTGGAGAGCTGAATGGTCTGTTCCACTATGGCAGCAAGAATAGTATTTTAATATGGTTTCATTTCCTATGGTTTATTATTTTGTTATGTAGCGCTAAGGGAGTGACAAACGGACTCCTATAGTTGCTCGTGTGAACGTGTATTGAGACTGGTTTCGATCTGAGGAACACATACTCGCTTGTTTTGTCAGTCGTGCGCTAGTGATGCGAAGGGTCTTGATCTGGTTTTTAGGGCTGAGTAATGCCTATGCTTGTGTTGGTCCGGCATGCAAAATTGATTTTCACCCTCCAGAATTGCCTGCCTCTAGTATATTTTGGGAGAAGTACTTTTTAAAATAAATTGTGTTTACAGTGGAGCAAATTGTGCTCCCACATGCGCACTCCTAGTCCAATGGAGAGGGTTCTTCTGTATCGAAAACGGAAGTAGAGATTGCCCACAGATAGGTTCTTTGTGCTCTTCATATTATGGTGTGGTGTTGTAAAAAGGGCTTCTGTTGCATCTTGTGGAATTGAGTCATACATGATTCAGTGCAGAGGTTATGAATACAAAACAATACAACTGGCTACTCTTTCTTTCATTTCCATAAAGAAATGCAACAGGTTTATGGAAATACTGTCTTAATCCGCAGTAACTGGGATGTTGTAGCACTGCTGATGGGATGAATGTTTCTAGCTTAACAACTACATGTTAAGAGGCATATGCCTTCAGGACAGAAATGACGTGCTACTGGACACAGGTTAACAGCAGCTTTCACTGTCATTGTCCACACCATGTATGGGTAAACAGAGCATTTCGGTTTCCTGGCATTTCACAGCATTTCAGTCTCTTGGCAGTTCAATCTTGCTGCAAAGTCTTTTGAAATAAAGAAATCCCATTTGAGCATGGGTTGCTATAAGATGGGCTGTAGTTATCAATGCTTTACTCCTGTATGACAGTAGGGATTTCCACGTTTCTTTTCCTCCACTCTCTAGGGAGAAGATGTAATATAATCCTATAAATTAAACAGAGGAATCAGGAGTCATGGACAGCCATCTCATCTTCAGCAAGCACCAGGAGCCTTTACTGTGCTTTTGAGAGTTTATTAACCACAGGAGCTGAGCCAATGAAAGCTACTGGGAGGTGGAACTACCCATAAGGAACAGCCCTGGTATACTACACAGAAGACCTGAATCACCCTGTGTTTCAGAGTTCCCTGCAGATATCTATGGGACAAACTGCCAACAGGTAGCAATGTAACTCTGGGGATGATCTTCAGTAAGAATAATATGCAGCATGTCAGCGTGGGGACTCATGCCCTGAATTATCCTTGTTGATCTTAGTAGACGAATGACAAATCTGATAGCCAGAGGGGACAACAATACCACTTGTTCAATGCTTGGATTGCATTGTCAAAACTAGGTTCTTTTTTCATTATATATGTAAACATTTTACTTCCTTTGCTTGACAGAATACTGCTCTGGGGCTGGGAATATTTTCTTTTTCCTGCATCTGCCAGATTCTTAGATCTGTCTTTTAAGTATAAAAGTGGAAATCTGTTCAGAGGACACCGTTTTCTTCTGGAATTTATCTCAAGGTTTTTGGTCATTGTGATGATATGGCAACGTATGGGGCTAGCTGCCATTAGAAAAATATCTGAGCAAACTTGATTTTAAGTCTTTTGAAGCTGATCAGATGATTTGTATTGATTTCAGAGAGCTCTGGCTCATGCCCAAATGTGATGATCGTAAAGGAGAAAAGAGAAGGCATATGTGTATGAGAAAACTAATCCACACAGCCCCAGATGGTAAATTTGCTCTGCCAGTATGTTACTCAGGAAAGAACCTTGGCTTTACATTTTGAAATAGCACTCACATCTCCAAAAGTGGTACCAAGACACATACTTCTTGTAACAGTTTACAAATGGAAATGGTGGGGTATAAAAACAACAACAAACAGTTGCTTATAATAGCAGCAGATTTGTAGACTCCTCCAGAAAATCTTGAAGAACTTTTGAACTTCTTAAAAGGATTTGTCTGTAATCAGGCAAGACTCACTCAAGGACTTTTGACATATATCACTTCACTTTCAGACTTCAGTTTCCTCATCTCTTAGATGGGACTACTGATACTTACAGGCTTATAGCCAAGCTGAGTTCCTAAATGCAAAATGAAGAGGTCTTATCAGTCCAAATTTCTTATCACTTGCCTCAGCAGGATTATACCATGACACCGTGTCACTCTTCAAGTACTGCTTAACATTAGTGCTCATACTTCTGCTTCATTTTTTGCTCTAGCATCTCGCCTACATAATGCTGTAACTGGCTTTCACAGCAGGTGAAACGTGTCATACTGTACAGTACCAAAGAAATAACAGAAATAGAGACGCGAATAGGCAGAGAGTAATAGAGATCAAAGATCAAATTAGTTTTCTGAGCTGGTATTCATCTGAGAAGAGACACTTCTAGAAGGTATTTTGAAGTTGGGAAGGAAGCTGGCCCACATACCTGGGAAAACATTCCAGCTGGAAGGGGTTAGTACAAAACTGAAAGAGGATGTGGGCAAGATGCTTGGAAGGGCTGTTTCACTCCTGTTTTAGTTAAATCCAGTCGGAGCCTGGACACAGCAGAGGGCTGTAGGCTGGGAGTGTGTGTGTGGGAGACGTCTTTGCCAGGCTTGATGTGGACACTGTTTAGGCACAGCTGAGAGACTGGAAAATACCACTTTCCAAATGGGGACTTGCATGACAGATAGTTACATACTGGGTGTGGATATAATATACCAAGGGCAGAAAAGTACAGGGACTGACTTTTGCCAGGGACTTATACAACCACATCTGTAGTTCACCACTGTTTCCTCCCTGACCCCACTTGGAGGTGTTTTCTATCCAAAAGTGTAAAAAATTACAAATCCCAGAAAACTGCAATCTGGGCTCTGCCTAGAGAAACTTTTAGATCGTTCATTCCATAAATATCTCTTACAGGCTGTCTGACGTCAGAGGATTTGGAGAGAGAGCCTGGTCTGAAAGTGAAAACAGCAGCAGTTCCAGTCTCACTACAACAGCACGGGCAGTGAGAGTAGCAGCACAGGCGTTTCTCTATGTGGATTACAGGACTGCAGAACAGGGAGGAACTGTGCAGAGACATGGGCACTACAGTGTAAGTGCGGCTGCTGCAGCAACTTTTCTCATATTTTTGCTTGTTTTCAAGAACAAACCCCCGCAAGTACTGCTTGTCTTTCTTTTCCTTTTTTTTTTTCTCCTCTGAAACATCCTGAAGCCAGCTTGGCAGCACACAGGATTCAGGTTTGGCTTGACTGCTGCTCCCGAAGGTATGTAGAGGGGCTGACCATGCAGACTTTTGCACTCTTCTGTATGTGAATAGGATGGATCGGAGGGTGAGGAAGGTCAGAGAAGGAGCAAGAAGGAGGGAAGGACATATTGTGAGAGACTACAAAATTAACTGAAATCCAGCTCCTTCACGTTCTGGTAGCAGGGCAGCAAAATCCCAAATAAGCTCTAGACAAAACCCGACTTCCTTAGGCAATTTCACAATGCAGGATTTGTTTTTTAACTCTTTAATCACTTGTCATACTGTGCAGCAAGCAGTTCATCTTTCCTTATGCGGAGGACAGGCAGTTTCCTGGCTCCCTGACAGTGAAGTCCTGTCCCGCTCTATTTGCCAGGCTACTGACAATGAGATCCTTACAAGAGTACGAGGTATTCCTTGCTAAATCTGACAAATTTAACATGTTGAGCCTGTACTATCTTGATACTAAGGGCTCTCCAAAGAACCCACTGCTTCTGCAGAGGGAAAAGGAGTCTCTCACATCCAAAAACTAGCTGTAACAGGGTCATACATGAAGAAGGCAGTTACTACGAGGAGAATGTCGCTGTGAAAAACCTGCAGAGGTACTGCTACAGACACATGGTGCAAGTCCCAAGGAAAACTAGAGATTCTTAATATTTTTTTAATTTTAATTTTTTATTTTTACCTCAGCAGTCCAGAGTCCATAAGAAGATGGTGTTTTCAGTGGGGCACTCAGCTGTATGTATTTACAATTAAAATTCGTGCTGCATTCATGTAATTCACCTTATCTCGCCACCCCTCACCTGGATGACCCTGCTTCATTCTCCCAGTAGACATGAGATCAGTTCTGGGGACAGCTGTTTCCACAGCTGTCCTCTTCACTGCCATCTTCTCTAATGAGACCTATGACAGAAACATCTCATTTCTCCAGGTGGCTGGAAGGGTTTGATCCCTCCTGTGTGGAGCTGATGTACTTATCTAGCACTTGTAACTTTAGAAAGCTCTTTGCCAGCAAGAGGGTGGTTGGTCTGTGCAGTTGCTGGAAGGAGAGATGATGGCCTTGAACATAAACGCAAAACTGGGCTGAGAAGCAGGAGCTATGTGAATTGCATAATATAATGCACTGTGCTGTTAGAAATTGGCTTCAGCCAACAAGCAATTACAAGAAAGGCTGTTGCAAGTCCATGCTCCCTGGACAGATTTGTTTTGGCAATGGAATATGTCTGCAAATACTTTTCCTCTTGAGGGTGGCAGAGTGGGTTGCTGGGGCAGGGAGAAGGAGCTAAAGGAGGAAAGGTAAGGACTGGAGGAGGGACTTTTGCAGGGATCTTTCCTACAAAATGAAATTGAGCAAGTCTACTTAGCTGTGCCGAAAGCAACTGCAGGTTGATGTAACCGCTGTGCTGGCTATTGTAATGGGGGTAGCCTTTACTGGGCAGATGTTGAAGGTCTAATCCCCACTAACGGATGCCATGCCATTTAAAGCAAGCTAGGCTGAGCTGGAGAAAAAGCATCCATACTGACTGAACGGGCAAGGGAGCATGTGTTCTCAGAGCCAGATCCTGCAGGGATGTACTTTGGAAGGGAAGTCTCCAGGCTTGGAAGGAATCGATTTGAGATCTGGGCTGCTTTAACATGACATATCAGAATCCTTTTCCTCTTCTCCATTTATTTCTTATTAGATTTTGTTTCCAGTTGCCTAGCAGCGACTTTTCCAAGCTGATTTATTTTCTTAGCAACAGCCTAATCACATTGGCTGGCAAGGTAAAAGAAAGAAAATCCTGAAGAAATGTGGTAACTTGTTAGAAACTTATTTACCCCGATAAAAGCTTGAGAGCTGCCACAGCCAAGACAAGTGTCTGGCACCCACAGACACTTATACCTGGTTCAGCAGTTAGTCTGTCTGAAGTGCACTGGGAAGTACAGAACTAATATACACAGAAATGGCGAAAGCTGAGGGGATGAGAAGAGGAACGAAGGAGAAGACAGTTCTGGATTTGGGATGTATTAAGATGTCTGCTTCCTTTCTGTTTAACGATTCCTCTCTCTGTCTTCCAGCTCAGTATCCCACTAGTGAGCGACACTACCTGCAGGGATTTGCAAGTCTTGAAGTTTCTTGTGGTCGTGGTTCAGGGAGAAAGCTGGACACTGAGTGGAAAGGTGGGAAGAGGAGTGGGGATGAAGATACTAATCTGGCAGGAGAGAAATCTGGAGTCTCATGAGAATGCGTGGGTCATCACTCAGCATCCTTGAGTATGAATGAGGTTATACCAGCCAGAAAATTGCTGTTTCTTCTACTAGTGGACACTGAGCCTGGAAGCAAGAGAAAGAAGCATAATATGGACAGGGCAGGCATCTTTTCAGTTTTGCTTTGTGAAACAGAAAGCAATTCCCTGTTGGAGCTTACGACAGTTATAGTGCAACCCTGAGGTTTTAAAAGTCTATGTTATGTGTTACAAAGTGCAGTCTCATGGTTTCACAGAGCTGAGTAAGCAAATTCTCTGGATATCCTAGTGGTCTTACCACACTGTATCACTTGTCTGCTGTTATCGCTGTTGTTTGTTTTAGTTGTGGTCCTTATGTATAATGTAGATCACTCTTCATCTTGAAATCAGTTGCAAAAATTTTTCTTACCAAGTCTGGACATGGCGTGCACTGACTGTATTTTGTTGGCAGGGAGGCACAGCAAGAGTTGAACAGCATCTTGCAGGTATCTCCCAGACTGGTTTTGCTCCATCTGCCTTAGTTGACATAAAATTCCTCCAAGGTCTAGTGGAATCCCAGAAACCCATCTAGTCCCTCCAGGCCAGCCATCTGACCTAGTGATTGAGCAATCAGGGGACACCATTTCCTGACACTTAGGGAAAGGATGCATGGGAGGTTTGGCTCTCAGCACTTTAATTGCTGCCAATTTTCAAACCTGGGTCAATCCTATGGAAATCTGACCCCATCTCTCTTCCCTGCCCCTGCAGCCCCCAGGCAAGCACAGTGTGTTCCTAAATTAAAAGAAAGCTGATTGGTCTGATTTTCATTGGATGAAAGAGTTTGCATGTATTTTCCCATGCTTTTTGTTGTGTTGATGATTGACAGCGGTGTCTCTCATGGCTTTTCCATTTTATCAGTTTTGTTCCCTAATATCACGCTCCTTTGAAATGGGGCATTTGTAGAAAACTAGTGGTAGTAGGACTCGGTGTATATACTAATGTGCAGTAGATCGGATTAATTTCTCATCTTTCCACAATTCCACTTAACAATGGAGTTACTTCCGTTTGGCACTACTCTGAGTCATTATCAGGCTACAGACTTGTTATCTTCCAAGCTCTGTGCAGTTATTAAATTTCATAATGTTATGTAAATTAGTTAAATGGGATTTACTGGGTTGGATTCTCAGCCAGTGCAAGCAGGTATGGGGGCTCCAGTGTAGGTATGACAAATGTATTCCAGCTGACGATTTGGCCCAGTGTCTCCAGACTAATAATGAGTGACCTGAGGCACAGACGGTGCAAGTCTGCTCTCATCTATGCTAGTGAACGTTTTTTGTAGCTCTGTATTTTTCAAGAAACTTATTCCAGGCTTCAACTACAAGCAGGTTCAGTACCATTAGAATTTGGTCCAGAGAAACTGAGGCCCCAGTTGTGCAAAGTAACCTGTAATTTTGGCTCTTTATTTTCAGTGTTTTGTTAAGGCACCAAGACACTCAAAAATTGAGACAGACAAAATTATAAGCTGTTTTTGAAATGCTGGCTGACTGACTTGGGCAAATCTGCACAGTGGATTTGATTCTTCTCACATACTTTTTACAGCAGTGTAACTCTCTGAAGGTTAGTGGAGCTACTGCTGTTTTACAACAGTAGAAGCTGCAGAGGAATGTGTCCTGTGTTGCTGGAAGCTCCCATGGGCTTTGGTATGTCAGTCCTGTACTCATATTCTGTTTTTCTTTACATGTCCAGAATGTGCCCTGCTTTAATTTGCTGAGAACCACATAACCACATGCCCATGAACACATCACACCCTGAGCAGTGCTACTGGTAGTGCAGCCTCAAGCTTTCTTACTGCTGTGTGTTAAATCTGTACCTGATAATGGTCAAACTGGCTTTTCCCTCCCTTAGGTTTTGTGTCCGGTTTTTATGTTCCCCAAAGTTCATGCTCTGTGTTAGATTAATATTTTCAATTTGTTTTCCACATAGTATTTCAGTACTTGAGATTTTGGCCTCTCTGGTGATCTCTGTGGTGTCAGATAATGTCTTGTAGTAGGGGGAGTTTTCTAGTTCTGGGACAACATGAAGTAACAAATCTGACCATGAAAAGTTCATAGTTTTTGGATTTAGTAGAACAGTTATTCTGAGAGTATGGCAGGCTTATATCAGTGATAAGGTTTCTCTGGAGTTAGGAACTGGAGAGACTTAAGGTGGAAAGAAGGAAGTAGATAGGAAAGGGAGGAGATAGCAGCCTTGCTGGAATTCAAGGAGTGGGAGCTGGAGATCAGAAGGATATGTTTAGACTCCGTGAAAATGGAAATAGAGGTAACCCTGAGGAACTGAGAACAACTTTGACAGCAAGAGAGAAATAGGCTCCCTCCCTGAATAACAAGTGTTTGCTTATTTCCCAGTTTTTCTGGCTTCAGAGTAATAATCACTGAAGTTGATATTTTTGCTCATGAGCTTTGAAGTTTGCATTTGTTTTTTTTGAAGAGTATTTTTCTCTTCGCTCTCTCCCATGAAGGCTTAAATTCAGGCAATGCATATGCCAGCCCAGCTCCTCTTTGAACTGGGGACAAAGCTGATTTGTGAGAACAAACAACTCTCTTCTGTCTCCTTGGTATATTACTTTTTTTGAGGAGTTATATACAAGGACTCATTTTTACTGTTATGGCCTGATTTGGGGGGCTTTGTATTTTGTGGGCTGTTTGGAGAGGCCATGTTTTTAGCTGCTTAAACAATTGAATTAATGAGCCATGAAGTCTTAAGAGATGGAAATTTACATGGTGCCCTGTTCATCCTTGAATAAAATGGTCAGGTCCAATTTAACTTTTTTAAGATCTGATTTGAAGATGTGTTCCCAGGACATTTTCATAAATTAATACAGAAATACACAAAAGGGAGGAGAAACATTTCTGCCAGGAAGCACAATGCAGGTTGGATTGCGTTGTGAATAAGTCATGCAAGGATACATTTAAAGGGTTTAATATCACACGCCAAGACTCCCTTCTCCCGAGACAAAGCTTTGGGAAGAGAGGAAAAATCTTGGAGGATGGGCCCACTGGTAGCTGTTAAACATGATAATCTGTCTGTACTCCCATCTCCAAGTCCTAAACAACTGAAAGGATTGAGCACGGGTGGGATCAGACTATATATGGTATTTTTGTATGCTTTCCCTAACCATCTGCAGCTGACCGTTACTTGGAGACAGGGTACTGGTTTAAATGGACTTCTGGTCTGACTTTATGTAGCCATTTTTATATTCCTGTGGTCTTCAAGAGAGAAAACACTGTAAAGATCCTCTGATGTTTCAGCTATTCTAGAAGGGAAAGTCATATCTGTAAGATGGAGGCTGAGGAACCTGACCAGGTACGTCAAAAACCTCCAGAAACTTATTCCCATTTTAGAGCCCTTTAAGTGTTAAGAATGCACATGAAGAAAGTATACCTTCAGTTTCAGCACTGTCTGTGCCTTCTTGTCAGTGAAAAAACTGACCAGTATCCCCCCTTGTTCCCCAGTTCAGAAGTGGTTTACAAACAGTGACCATTTCTTGCAGAAGGGATTTCATTCACTAACCCCTCTCCAGTTATTGTTATTAGAAATGTTTTGCATTTTCTTTTGCATTTAAATATTTCTGTAAATCTGAACATTTTAAACAGGCTTACTCATCAATAATATGATTGCTGCGGATATTTTCATAAATAACAAATATTTTGGGTGCTTCCATTTTCCAGGAAAGCTCAGTGCTTAAAAAAAAAAATAGACTATTTTTAGATGTTTCAGGCTGGTCTTGAAAAATCATTAATCTCTTTGCCTGCTCTTGGTCCTGCACTGTCATCTGTTTCCTTTCAAATCTCCAGAAGGCTGTTACAGAAATACATGGGAATTCCATGTTGCTCTGCATCAGCCTGCCAGTTCTGCTCCTTTCCTTGTCAGGTCGATGGGAGCAACCTTTTCAAGGGGGAATGAAACTACT